>Ga0256838_1000315_pt1 | contig 32416 bp, 34 predicted proteins | sample 4571419metaG_FD_185978 | JGI IMG/M metagenome (GOLD analysis project Ga0256838, IMG submission 185978) | Hydrothermal vent microbial communities from Guaymas Basin, Mexico - 4571-419 | ecosystem: Environmental > Aquatic > Marine > Hydrothermal vents | place: Mexico: Guaymas Basin | collected... | reverse complement strand
GTGGACAGCATATATAGATTGTTTCCTACTGCAGATATGTATCTGGGCTTATCGGTGAAGACAATTGTTGAGTTACAATTGTCAAATGTTGTTAATCCTTTGAAACCGATGACATACATATGTGAAGCAGTACCTATTAATGTATATGGATGAATTTGGGGAGTGCATACATCGTCAATTTTTCTGGCTGTAATTCTCATGACAATACCGTCTTTAATGAGGTATACATGTCCATCTTTGATGGCAAATGAATCTATGGGTGGGGCTATCTGATACAAGAGAGTGTGGTTGGGGGTATAGATATAAAGATACCCATTTTTAAATGTAGCATATCCAGACAGGTCTGGGGCAACATATACAACATCTGATATTACACTGGTGGTTGCCAGACTAGATGTTTTTGGATTAAAGGTCACCAACCTGCCATTTGTCAGTAGGAGCAGATTTTTTCCCCTCGGTATGATTTTTTCCGTGGGTGCAGGAAGAGATAAAATTTGACCTGAGGCGGTTAGTAGTTGATCTTGTGCTATTAGAAAAAATGTCGTGCCATTCAATATGACAATTTGTCTGGGGACGAGCGTTGGGAATACATTTTTCATGGGGAATTGATGTGTTTTCTGGGCTTGCGATGTTATTGGTGATGCTATGGTTAGTATCAATGTTATTATCAACATTGTTATGGCTATAAGCCTTTGTTTGTTCATTGACATCACCTCAACACCATTATATCTTATTGGTGGTATAATACTTATGCCACATCTTTAGGGGGATCCCGAGGGGTGTGAGTATGAAAAGTAGCAGGAGGTTTTAGTAGTATGCTTACAGGTCATGTTAAGTGGTTTAACGACAAGAAGGGTTATGGGTTTATCACCCGCGATGATGGTCAGGGTGATGTGTTCGTCCACTACACAGCCATTCAGGGCGAAGGTTACCGTACTCTTGCCGAGGGGGATGCTGTTGAGTTTGACATCAAAGAGACAGAAAAAGGTCCTCAGGCTGTTAATGTCGTAAAAAAATAAGAGTACAGACTGCACGGGAGGGGTATTCCCCTCCCATTCTATATCTTCCTTATTGTGATTTCTCCCCATCTGAATACTTCTTCTTTTCCGTTATTACTAATGACAAGACTTCCGTCATTTAGTATACGAATGGGTATGCCCTTTACATTGTCTGGCATAATAGTAATTTCCATATCTTTCCATATGAAATGTTCCCATAGGAACTCAATGATGGTTTCTTTTTTTTCGTTTAGTGCTTGCATGTAATGGTAGCTAAGTTCCCTAACAAGAGAATGGATGTCAAAGGTTTGTCTTGTTTCTATATACATAGATGTGGCAACAATGTCCTCTGGAAAAGATGGTTCGTTAACATTAAGGCCAATACCTACAATGATTTTTTCTACTGTTGAACCGTTCCATGTGCTCTCTGGCAAGATACCACATATTTTACCCTTTGGGGTCCACACATCATTAGGCCATTTGTAGTAGGCGTCAATTCCGTAGTTTTTTAGTAGCAGTATGACACTATAGGATGCCACTATTCCGTAAAACCAAGGCTCCATGTTCGTGAGCGTGTGTATATGGGTTATAGACATAAGTACATTGGTGTCAGGCGAAGATATCCATTTCCTTGCCCGTCTCCCCTTACCGGCTGTTTGGTATCCTGCATATAGAGTATGCATATGCTTAGTGTCTGTTATTTGCTTAGCCCATGTGTTTGTTGAGTCTATTGTTTTTCTATAGTGAAAAATCATGTATACATCACCTCAGTAGTGTAGTATAATACACATGTGAAATAAAAATTGTCTGAGGTGATATGGTAGTGTCTGAATGCATCTTTTGCAAGATTGTGAGGAGAGAAATCCCCGCAGACATTGTTTATGAAGATGAGATTTCCCTCGCCTTCAGAGACATTAATCCGCAAGCACCAACACACATCTTGGTAATTCCTAAGGAACATATTTCTTCGCTTGCAGATGCCGATCCTGTAAAACATGAGGCGTTGCTTGGACATTTGCTTCTTGTTGCTCGTAGGGTAGCCGATCTTGAAGGTATTGCAGAAAGTGGTTTTAGAATTGTTATCAACAATGGTAAAGATGCCGGCCAGGCGGTAGACCATCTTCATGTCCATGTCTTAGGTGGGCGTGAGATGGGTTGGCCTCCGGGATAAGGCTTCGCTTAAGAACTATTTCAAGGAAAGGGGGGAGAAATGATGGCAGAAGTACATAGAAGAAAAAATGAGTCTATAGAGGATCTCATCAAGCGCTTTAACAAGAAAGTTTCCAAGGAAGGTATTATGAGCGATTATAAGCGTCATGAATACCATACTGGAAAGAAGAACAAAAAAGGTGGCAAGAAATAACACAATTTTAGCAAGGTAGAGGGGCGGGATAACCGCCCCTTTATAAGTTGATAGGGGTGATATATGTGGGGCTTAGGGGGATGCTTGATATTGTAAAAGACCTCTTGTATAAAAATCTCTATGTGATACGGCCTGATATGAAGGCTTATATGGAGTTATGTTTAAAAGACGATGTCTCCGATGTTGAAAGACGGATTATTGAAGTGTATTTACGCAATGAAGAGGTTTCACAGGTTTCTCATGTCCCCTTGTGTCAAGATACAGGACTTGTGACTGTTTATTTGGCATCAGATGTTGCCAAGGAATTAGATGTGAATATTGTTAAGTCAGAGATTAGTGCATATATGAGAACACTCAATATGCGTAATAGTCAGGTGAAGTCACCTTTGGTTCATGAAAATGTAGGAGAAAATCAAATACCGTTTATAAAAGTTGTTTCTCAGTGGAAAGGCATTGTAGGGGTGCAGGTTAGTGGGGCTGGTAGTGAGCTCCAAGGTTTTGTTCTTACATTTACAGGTTCTTCAACTACTAATGATATGATTGATGCAATTGTTTCTGAAGTTCTTCGCCGTTTTCCTAAGTCTTGTCCTCCTGTTATGGTTGGCATAGGTATGGGAGGGACGCTTTCCGATGCTACCTTGTTATCTAAACTGGCTTTGTTTAGAGAAATAGGACAGTTTCATAGTGATAGCATGGTTAGTCAATTTGAAAAGGATCTGCTGTCTGCTATAAAAATGCAATCTAACCGAGGAGCTCAGGGTATTATAGGGGGACGGTGTGGAGTGGCACATGTTGCAGTGGAATATGCCCCCTCTCATATAGCGGGTTTTCATGTCGCTGTATCCTTTCAGTGCTATTTAACAAGGAGTTGGTTGAGCCATGTTTGAGGAGAAAGCAGGGACATGGATTTCTTATACGGGATATTTATATACTATGCGTGATGGTACATTGAGGCGTGTGATTGATGATGAATTCAGCTTTAATGAAACTTACCCCGTTTACTTTTGTGGTCCATCATTTAAAGGTAAATTGCCTTTGGGAGCATGTGGCCCCACTACAACAGCCCGTATGGAGAAGTTTTTTTCATGGCTTATTGATAAAGGAGTAAAGGCTATTATAGGTAAAGGCTCTTTATCTCAACAGGCTATAGATGTTATTAAAGGACATATGGTGTATCTACTTGCCGTTGGGGGGGCAGGGGCTTTTTATGGTAAGAAGGTTAAGTACTATGAAACTGTAGCATATAAAGAACTTGGTCCTGAGGCACTTTTAAAGGTATATGTAGAAGATATGCCTTTACTGGTAGGGGTAGATATAGATGGGAATAAGATTATATAGGAGGGGATAAGAGTGATAGCAAGGTATTCTGACAGGACCATAGAAGAGATTTGGAATCTTCACAATAAGTTTTCTAAGATGTTGGAAGTGGAAATTTTGGCTTTAGAGGGATTGGCCTCCGTAGGTAAGGTGCCATCTGATGTACCAGCCCGTGTTAGGGAAAATGCTCGTTTTACCGTTGAGGAAATTTTAGAGGAGGAAAAGAAAACCCGCCATGATGTGGTGGCATTTGTCAATGTTGTGTCTCGCTATATTGGAGATGATGCAAAGTATTTCCATAAAGGTTTGACATCGTCTGATGTTCTTGATACGGCATTTGTACTTCTCAATATAGAAAGCCTTAACTATATAGAGAATCTTTGGAAGGATATGCTTAATGTTCTTTATGGTCTTGCCCAGAGGTATAGATATATGCCCCAGATTGGTCGTACTCATGGTATACATGCAGAGCCTATGACTTTGGGCTTGAAGCTGTTGGGATATCACTATGAAGGGTTACGTGTTTGGGAAACACTTCAACAGGTGAAGAAGTCTATTTCATATGTGAAACTCTCTGGTGCTGTAGGAACATATGCCAACTTGCCTCCTGAAGTAGAGGAATATGTTGCAGATAAGTTGGGGCTGAAAAGATTTATACCAGCAACACAGGTTATATCTCGCGATGTCTTTGCCGATGTTGTATGGGCTATGGCCAAACTTATGTCGGCACTGAAACGCTGGTCTATTAATTTCAGACTTATGGACCTTACCGAGATATTAGAGGTGCAAGAGCCTTTTTATAAAGGACAGACGGGTTCTTCGGCCATGCCACACAAAAAAAATCCTATATCATGGGAAAGAATCACTGGACTTGCCAGAGTTGTTCAGTCTTATGTCAATGTTGCCTTAGAAAACAACGATTTGTGGTTTGAAAGGGATATATCCCATTCATCTACTGAGCGTATTATGTTCCCAGATATGTACCACATAGCCGCATACACTACGAAGCTTATGACAAAACTATTGAAAGATATAAGGGTGAATGAGAAATATCTGAAAGCGAATCTTGATTACCTTAGAGGGCTAATATTTGCAGGGCGACTGCTTGTTGCTCTTATGGATAAAGGTTATGTGCGTGAAGATGCGTATAAGATAGTACAAAGTTTGTCAATGCAAGTCTGGGAAGACGACACTTTACACCTGAAAGAGCTTGTCAAAGGGCATTTATCCCATGTTTTTAGTAATACTGAAATAGAACATATCTTTAATGTAGAGGACTATCTTAGATATATAGATTACATCTTTGATACATACAAAGAGGAACATCAATTATAAGTCGCTATCGTAATCGGTGCGTAGTATCTGCCTTTTACCCTGTGGTCCTTCGGGTGGGCTTACAATACCCAGTTCTTCCAGCTGGTCCATAATACGAGAAGCTCTGTTGAAGCCCACCCGAAGCTTTCTCTGTAAAAACGAAACAGATGGTCTATTGTGCTGCACAATAAGTTTCCACGCTTCCTTCAGTAAAGGATCATAAGAGGTTGGTGAAGTGCCAGATGATTTGTTACTATCACCAGAGAGTTCTGAGAGGTTCAGCTCTTCAAATTCTTGGGGATATCGTCTACTCCAGTAATCTACGATGGCACTTATATCTTCGTCTGCTGTATAGGCACCTTGTATGCGAATTGGATGTCTATATCTTGGTGACATGAATAGCATGTCGCCCATACCCAAGAGCTTTTCTGCACCTGCTGTGTCTAATATTACCCTGGAGTCTACCTGTGAAGAGACGGCAAATGCAATACGTGCTGGTATATTGGCCTTAATAAGTCCGGTAATAACATCGGTAGATGGTCTTTGGGTTGCAAGTACTAGATGAATACCTGCTGCACGGGCAAGCTGGGCCAGTCTTGCAATTTTCTGCTCTGTTTCACCGGCAGATACCATCATAAGGTCGGCAAGCTCATCTATGACGATCACGATATATGGTAGTTTCTGTGAAGGTTCTACTTTGCTATTGAATGATTCTATAGATCTTACGCCATGCTCCTTTAGTAGCCTGTATCGGCGGTCCATTTCTCTGATCATCCATTCAAGTCCTGCTACAGCTTCACTGGCCTCAGTGAGGATAGGAAATATCAAATGGGGTAGGTGGGCGTAAGGGCTTAATTCTACCCTTTTGGGATCAACAAGCATTAGTCTGAGCTGATCAGGAGAAGCTTTCATAAGCATACCTACCAGTATAGTGTTTATACATACGCTTTTACCAGATCCTGTGGCACCTGCAATAAGTAGGTGTGGTTGCTTTCTTAGGTCTTCTACTACAGGTCTTCCTGTAACATCAAGTCCTAACACAAGTGGGGTAGGAGAATGTAATTCTGTAAATGCCTTTGTGCGGATAATACTACTAATGTGAACGGTGCCAGATACACTATTAGGTACTTCTATAGCTATTGTTTGAGGTTTGCGTGGCACCGATAGCTCTAACCTGATATTTCTGACACCCAGTGCTGTGGCAATATCGGTGCTGAGTCTTTTAATTTTGTCTACCCGGGTGCCTTTGGGTATTTTTATTTCATATCGTGATACCCTTGGACCAATTTGAAGCTGACCGAGCTCACCTTCAATACCAAATTCCGACAGTAAATCTAGTATTATGCCTGCGTTTTTTTCTGCTTCTGGTTTTACTTTGTCAAGGTAGTCTGGTGGAGTATGGCTGATAAGATGCATAGGTACATTATTTGATTTGCTATGGGTAGATGCTGCTGTAGATTTAGAAATGCGCTCTTCTCTGGGGACTACCTTGACGTCAGATGGCTTGGCACTGATTTTCTTCGCTTCTACTTGCTTAGGTTTTAGTGGTATAACCTTTTCCTCTTCAGATTGTTTAGGTTTTTTACTTTGATTGGAATGTTCTACAATTTCTGTTTCCTCCCAAGAGCGTTTAATAACATTCTTACCCTCTGGCCCAAGGAGTATAACTTGTTCTTCCTCATCAGTATCAGCAATTTCCTTGGAGTCTGCATCTTGCTCACTATTAGAGCTAATCTCTGGTATATCTTCTGACGATAAAACAATGATTTTTTTCTCTTGTTGCGGAAAGTCATATGTTTTTTCTTGAGAAGTTATAGGGGCTTTATTATGCGATGGTGATGTATCTGATGGGGTGGGTTTGTTTGAATGTTGAATATGCTTTCGGGTCTTTTTTATAACGGTGAGTATGATTTTAAATAAAATGAGTGCAACGATGATAATGCCTATTAACCACAGGCTGTATTTAATATAGGACATATATTTGGTTCTTAGTTCAGGTGGTATATGTAAGTAAGAAAAGAAATTATGCCAAGCCTGGATAGATTCCAATGTGTAAATATATAGCATCTTTATATACTTGCTACTCCAGACGAGGGCTATTGCAAACAACGCAAGTAGCAGTAAAGATGCTATTCCCAGAACTAATATTTTAAAGCCCAGCATGACTTTGGCAATAAGTCTCTTGGTTTTTCTCCTTTTTGGAGTAGATTTTCTTGCCATTACTGTCGCTTTCTTTGAACGGTTTGTAGATGTTTTTTGTCGCTTGTTGTTTGATGGCTTGGGCTTTTTGCCTGTTTTTTGTGTTCCACTTTGGGTTTTAGATATGAGTTGTTTCCTTTTTCTTTTCATGGCGGTGATAGTATAACATAAACGGGGAGGTAGATATGGTTAGGGATTCTTTTCTCAAAAAGTTATATATCAATTTAAAGAGGTATCCATGTTTACTGGGAAAACATGTGGCTATGGCCGTTTCTGGTGGTGTTGATTCTATGGTTCTTCTTAATTCTGTTTATATGCTAAAAGATTCCCCTCTACTTGGTGATATAAAATTTTCTGTTATTACCATAGATCATGGTGTGAGAGATGATGCTCAATACGAAGTGGAATATGTTAAGGACTTATCTCATTCATATGGTTTTCAAACCCTTGTATTTCATATAAAACCAGAGAGGACATCAGAACATTATTTACATAATCGTAGAATGGAGATATGGAAAGAAGTAATAACTAATTATGGTGTAGATAAGATATGGTTGGCACATCACAAAGACGATGTTATTGAGCATGTTTTGCTTCAGCTTATGCGTGGAGAAGAAATTAGAGGTCTAACATCTTTAAAGAGATGCAGTGATTTTATTGGAAGACCATTGCTGGATTTCTCTAAAGACGAGATATTGGCATTTGCCCATCGGCATGAAGTTAACTTCTTTGAAGATATTACCAACAGTGATACGACTATTCCCCGAAACTTTATACGCCATAAGATAATACCTCTATTGAAAGAGCGCTTTGATGTAAACAATATCTGGCGTTCTTACAAGGGACTTTCATTACAAAGGGATGTGTTAAATACACAGATAGAAAACTTTGTAAGAAATCATGCTAAAATATCTGAAAATGTTGCGGTAATAAGTGGAAGTTGGCCTATTGTTGTAGAGGCCAGCATTTTTATTTTAAAAAGATGGGGGATATCCCCGTCGGGTAGGCTTGTAGAGAGACTTGGTGATATGGACACGAAGAATATGGGTAGTAGGATTGTGTGGAGGAACATTACTATTATAAAAACCAATAATGGTGTAAAAATAATAAGGGGGGATTGATGGTGAAAATACTACTATCAGATATTCAGATAAAAGAGGCTGTCAAGAGGCTTGCTGCCGAAGTCATGGAGAATCATCCTAATGGTGTTTTACTCGTTGGGGTTTTGAAGGGGGCATTTATTTTTTTGGCAGATTTGCTTAGAGAATTTCCTGCTGATTACAATGTATCCGTTGACTTTGTGCAAGTATCAAGCTATTCGGGAGCAGAAAGCACAGGATTGGTAAAGTTTCTCAAAGATATAGATCAGCCTATTGAGGGCAGAGATGTTATTCTTGTTGAGGATATTGTGGATACAGGGCTTACACTTCAAAGGCTATATGAAATTTTCTTGGCACGTCATCCTAAGAATCTGGAAGTTATGGTTCTTCTTGATAAAAAGGAACGGAGACAGGTTGATGTGCCTATTCACTATACAGGATTTGTTATTCCCGATGAGTTTGTTATAGGATATGGTCTTGATTATAATGAGCGTTTTAGGAATCTTCCTTATGTGGGAGTATATGAAGGAGAGTGATTGAATCGTGAGTATGAAGGCTTATAGAAATGGAGCACTAAAACCCACGCCTTTTTTATGGGTTCTTTTGGTGGCAATGATGTTCTTTCTTATCTGGGCTATGTGGGGACAGGGTATACCTCCTAAAACCGTTTATGTCAATGAGTTTTTGCAATATATGGAAGAAGGGAAAATTACCGTTGTAAAAATTAGTGGTGATACTATTACGGGTATTGGTACCGATGGCAGGGAATATGTTATTGATACTGATACAGAGGCCGTTAAAGATATCATCTTAAAAAAGGCGTTGGAATTGAAAGATGTCAATGTTGTTACGGCAAAGGATACATCTTATTTGTATTGGAATATATTTCTCAATTTCATTCCCACTCTTTTATTTATTGTGCTAATAATTTTCATGTTTAAACAGATGAGTGGTGCAGGTGGGGGAGGAGCTCAGGCATTTACATTCGCCAAGAGTAAGGCGAAACTCTTTTTAGATAAAAGACCTCCTGTTACCTTTAACGATGTTGCTGGTGCTGATGAAGCAAAGCAGGAGCTTATGGAAGTTGTAGACTTTCTAAAGAATCCTGCCAAGTATAAGAAACTTGGTGCCCGTATACCTAAGGGTGTGCTTCTTGTAGGTCCTCCTGGCTGTGGGAAAACACTACTTGCACGCGCAACAGCCGGTGAAGCTGGTGTACCATTCTTCAGTGTTAGTGGTTCTGAGTTTGTTGAACTGTTTGTTGGTGTTGGTGCTGCTCGTGTAAGAGATTTGTTCCAACAGGCACGCAAACATGCTCCATGTATTGTATTTATAGACGAAATAGATGCTGTTGGTAGACATAGAGGTGCTGGCCTTGGTGGAGGACATGATGAAAGAGAGCAAACATTGAACCAGTTACTTGTTGAGATGGATGGTTTTGATTCATATTCAGGTATTATCGTACTTGCTGCAACTAATAGACCTGATATTCTTGATCCAGCTCTACTCAGACCAGGCCGTTTTGATAGAAGGGTTGTTGTTGATTATCCCGATAAAGATGGAAGGAAAAAGATATTACAGATACACATGCGTGGTAAACCAGTAGATCCTGCAGTTGATGTTGAGGTGCTTGCCGATATGACTGTAGGTTTTAGCGGTGCAGACCTTGAGAATCTTGTCAATGAAGCGGCACTATTGGCTGCCCGTAAAAATAGAAACACTATTCTTATGGAAGACTTTGAAGAGGCCTTTGAGAAGGTTCTTCTTGGTCCCAAAAAATCCAGAAAACTCCGTAAAGAAGATAAAAAAATTACGGCCTATCATGAAGCTGGTCATGCCCTTGTGAAAAAGCTTGTGAAACATTCTGATCCCATTCACAAGATATCTATTGTTCCTCGTGGTATGGCTTTGGGATATGTTATGGATAAACCTTCCAGCGATAGAGTAAACTACTCTAAAGTGGAGATTCTTGACAAGATTGCAGGGTTGTTAGGTGGTCGTGTGGCAGAAGAGGTTGTGTTCGGTCATGACCACATTACCACCGGTGCTGAAAATGATCTTCAGAGAGCCACAGACCTTGCCCGAAAGATGATTGTTGAATGGGGTATGAGTGATATTATAGGTCCTATGTTCCTTGAAGAAAAGAAGAATGAAGTCTTTCTTGGTAGGGAAATAGCCAGATATAAAAATTATTCCGAGTCTACAGCCAAGCTTATTGATGCTGAAGTGAAACGCATTATTATGGAACAATATAGAAGAGTGAAAAATATGCTTGAAACTAATAGGTCTATTTTAGATGAAATAGCTCAGACACTTATAGAGAAAGAGGTAATGACAGAAGAGGAACTTGACAACATCATTAAGAAGTACATAGGAGAAAATGGCTCAGACGAGCCACAATAATAAAAAAGAGGTGAGCGGGCATGGAAGACAGAAAAAAAATTTTACAGGTCAAAGAAGACTGGCTGTCTACAGACTATGCCAAGTTTGTAGCCAAAGTGCCTGAGAGAAAGCATCCTTTTATGTTGGATTCTGGCATTGAGATTAACCCTCTTTACACACCTGCCGATCTTGATGAGGATTGGAGTTACCTTGAGAGATTAGGTTTTCCCGGTAGATATCCATTTACCCGTGGTGTGTATCCTACAATGTACAGAGGTCGTTTCTGGACTATGAGACAGTATGCTGGATTTGGAACCGCTGAAGAGTCCAACCAGCGTTTTAAGTATCTACTTGAGCAAGGCCAGACAGGACTTTCTGTGGCATTTGACCTTCCTACCCAGCTGGGATATGATTCAGATCATGATCTTGCCGTAGGTGAAGTGGGTAAAGTTGGTGTTGCCATAGATTCTGTTGAAGATATGCATGTATTATTTGATGGTATTCCCCTTGATAAGGTATCTACATCTATGACAATTAATGCACCTGCTGCTATACTCCTTGCCATGTATATTGTTGTTGCCGAAGAAAAAGGTATAGACCGCAAAGTGCTTAGGGGAACTATTCAAAACGATATTCTTAAAGAGTATGTGGCAAGGGGAACATATATCTTCCCACCTCGGCCTTCTATGAGACTTATTGCCGACACTATTATGTTCTGTGCTGAAGAGGTGCCCAAGTGGAATCCGATTTCTATTTCTGGTTATCACATTAGAGAGTCAGGTTCTACAGCCGTTCAGGAGATAGCATTTACACTTGGTGATGCCATTGAGTATGTGAAGACTGTTATTGAAAAGGGTATGGATGTTGATAAGTTTGCCGCAAGACTGTCTTTCTTCTTTGCATCTCACAACAATTTCTTTGAAGAGATAGCCAAGTTCCGTGCCGCAAGAAGGGTTTGGGCCAAGATTATGAAGGAGAAGTTTGGTGCCCAGAATCCAAAGAGTATGATGTTAAGATTCCACACACAGACAGCTGGAAGTACATTAACAGCTCAGCAGCCACTTAACAACATTGTGCGTGTTGCCATTCAGGCACTTGCTGCTGTTATTGGTGGTACACAGTCTTTGCATACAAACTCTTATGATGAAGCTTTGTCCCTTCCAACAGAGGAGTCTGTTACCGTTGCCCTTCGTACCCAGCAGATTATTGCCTATGAATCTGGTGTGGCCGATGTCATTGATGGTATTGGTGGAAGCTACTATGTTGAAAAACTCACCGATGAGATAGAAAAGAAAGTTTGGGAATATCTTGACAAGATTGAAAAGATGGGCGGTATGGTTCCTGCTATTGAAGAAGGTTATATTCAGCAGGAGATTACCGATGCCGCATATCAGTATTACAAGGCTGTTGCAGATGGTGAAAAGGTTGTTGTTGGTGTTAATAAGTTTGTTGATCCCAACGAAGATTTGACAAAGTTCCACCTCCACAGGGCAGACCCAACAGTTAGAGAGAAGCAGGTTAAGAAATTAAAAGAGCTTCGTGAAAAGAGAGATAATCAGAAGGTGAGAAAACTGCTTGATGATTTGAGAAAGGCTGCAGAAGATGAGAATACCAACCTTATGCCATATATCATTGAAGCAGTAAGAGCCCGTGCAACACTTGGTGAAATTACAGATGTGCTTAGAGAGGTCTTTGGTGAATATAGACCTCCGGTAATCTTCTAAGGGGGTGGTAAACATGGCAGATAGAGTGGTAAGAGTACTTGTTGGTAAGCCTGGTCTTGATGGGCACGACAGGGCAGCAAAGGTTATGGCCCGCGCCCTGAGGGATGCAGGATTTGAAGTAATATATACAGGAATTCGCCAGACACCAGCTCAGGTGGCACAGACAGCTGTTCAGGAGGATGTAGATGTTGTTGTGCTGAACAATCTTACAGGTGCACACCTTGAGGTATTTCCTCTTGTGGTAGAGGAGTTGAAGAAGAGGGGAAGAGACGATATATATGTATTGGCAACAGGTGTTATTCCGTTTGAAGATGTAGAGCTTCTGAAAGAAAAGGGTATTGATGAAGTCTTTGGTCCCGGTACAGGTCCTATTCACATTATTAACTGGATAAAAGAGCATGTGCTAGGTGAGAAACAAGGTGAGTAAAAAGAAAAGACTTGTTCTAACAGAAGAAGAGGTTTTTCGTCGTCTTATAAAGGGCGATGAAGTTGGATTGGCAAGAGCCTTGTCTATGATATACAGGGAGGAGGCAAGCTCCTCCCTGCTTTCTCGTATATATGCTTACAATGCCGAAAAAAAAGAGAAAGCAAAAATTATTGGTATTACCGGTGCTGGCGGTGTGGGTAAAAGCACTTTAATATCGGTCCTCGCAGAGACATTGCTAAAAGAGGATAAACGCGTCGGTGTTATTGCTGTTGACCCATCTAGTCCTAAAACAGGTGGTGCTTTGCTTGGCGATCGCATTAGACTTCAGCATCTGTTTCCCAATTCCAATCTCTTTTTTAGAAGCTTTTCCAGTAGGGGTATGGTAGGAGGAATTAATCCCTTTATCTTTGATGCTGTATCTGTGCTTGAGGCAGCTTCATTTGATTATATCATTGTTGAAACTCTGGGTATAGGTCAAGATGAAATAGATATTGTCCACATGTGTGATCTTACGGCACTTGTTATTGCTCCAGGGCTTGGTGATGATGTACAGTTTCTTAAGAGCGGTGTTATAGAGCTTGTAGATCTTATTGTAATGAATAAGGCTGATTTACCTACTGCATCAAAGACTGTTGGTATTCTTAACTCATATACTCGTATGGTGGAAAATCACCCTGATATTGTCAAAGTATCTGCATCTAAAAAACAGGGTATCAGAGAATTAATTGCGTATATTGACAATAAATGGTGTGAATTAAAGAATACAGGACAGCTTGTAGAGAGAAGAACAACTCGCTGGAAATTTCAAGTTGGAAACTGGATGAGATATATCGTGGGTAAGAAGATACATGGATTTGTAGAAAGGGGAGAAGTGAAACCCAAAACCTCTCCTTATGAAATAGCAATATCAACATTGAGAGAGTGGGGGTGTGAAGTATGAAAGTAGACCACATAGCCATTGCGGTGAGAAACTTAGATGATGCAACAAAGGTTTATTCTGCCCTGTTTGGTAAGGAGCCAGACCACTTTGAAGAGGTAGAGGAACAGAAAGTTAAAACGGCTATTTACTATCTTGGTGATGTGCGTATAGAACTCCTTGAGCCGACATCTGATGACAGTCCTGTAGCTAAATTTATAGAAAAAAGAGGCGAGGGTCTTCACCATGTTGCATATAGAGTAGATGACCTTGGAGCAAAGCTGAGTGAGCTCAAGGAAAAAGGTTTTAGACTTATTGATGAGAATCCCAGAGTAGGAGCAGAGGGTAAACTTATTGCATTTGTGCATCCTAAATCTGTTGTTGGTGTTCTTACTGAACTTACTCAGGATGCAAAGGAGTGATTGATGGTGTGGGATAAGTTTATGGAAGAGTTTCAGGAAAAACTGGAGAAAATCAGGCAAGGTGGCGGACCTAAGCGTATAGAAAAGCAGCACGCTGCCGGTAAGATGACTGCCAGGGAAAGAATAGATTATCTTGTTGATCCTGGTAGTTTTGTGGAATTTGGTGCTTTTGTTAAGCATAGGAGTACAGAGTTCGGCCTTGATAAAGTTGAAGCCCCTGCCGACGGTGTTGTTACAGGATTTGCCACCATCGGTGGTAGACTTGTTGGTATAGCTTCACAAGATTTTACTGTACTTGGTGGTTCTGTTGGTGAAATGCACGGCATAAAAATAGCTGAGCTTCTTGACAAGGCCATGCTCTATGGCGTGCCTGTGATTATGATTAACGACTCTGGTGGTGCCCGCATTCAGGAGGGGGTAGACTCTCTTCGTGGATATGGAGATATTTTTTATAGAAATGTTAAGGCTTCTGGATATATTCCACAGATTGCCGTTATTATGGGACCATGTGCCGGTGGGGCTGTGTATTCTCCGGCACTGATGGACTTTGTTGTCATGAGTCCATCTTCTTATATGTTTATTACAGGTCCTAATGTTATTAAGGCTGTTACCGGTGAAGATGTGACAAAGGAATCTCTTGGTGGTCCGCAGGTGCATACGACAATTTCTGGTAATGCCCACCTTGTAGGTGATAGCGAGGAACATACCTTAGACCTGGTTAAAGAATTACTGTCTTATCTTCCTCAAAATGCCAAGGAAACACCACCTATATATGAGACTTCCGATCCTATTAATAGAACAATAGATGATGTATTTGATATAGTGCCTGCTGAGGCCAAGATGCCATTTGATGTAAGACAACTTATCACGCGCTTTGTTGATGATGGGCATTTCTTTGAGATTATGCCGGGATTTGCCCCCAATATTGTTATAGGCTTTGCAAGATTGGGTGGACAGGTAATAGGTATTATTGCTAACCAACCTTCTTACTTTGCCGGTGTACTTGATATCAATGCATCTGATAAGGCTGCACGCTTTATTCGTACCCTTGATGCCTTCAATATTCCTATTGTGACACTGGTTGATACACCTGGATACATGCCTGGAACAAACCAGGAGTATGGAGGTATTATCAGACATGGTGCCAAACTTCTGTATGCATATTCTGAGGCCACTGTGCCAAAGGTTACATTGATACTGAGGAAATCCTTTGGTGGAGCATATCTTGCCATGGCATCAAAACATCTTGCATCTGATGTTGTAATGGCATATCCAGCAGCTCAGATTGCCGTTATGGAGGCCACTGGTGCGGCTAATATTATCTTCCGCAAAGAGATACAAAACGCTCCAGATCCAGAGAAGGCCAGAGAGGAAAAGATTAAAGAGTACCGAGAAAAGCTGTTGAATCCATATGTTGCTGCAGCCCGTTATTACATTGATGATATTATTGATCCCAGGACAACCAGACCAATGCTTTACAATGCTTTACAGATAGCAAAGTCTAAAGATGTACATGAAAAACTGCCAAAAAAGCATGGCAATATGCCACTGTAGGGTGGTGATATAGATGTATATAGCATATGCGGTAACTGCATCGGCTTCGAATACTGCAGCTTCGTTAGGTGCAAGATTATATGAAGCTTTTATCATTATGATTATTGGTATGAGTGCTGTGTTTCTCATGCTTATCATTTCAATGTTTGGTATGATGCTTATTGGAAAAGTTGCTTCCCCTAAAGGGAAGACAGAGAAGGAGACTCCGCAGGTTGTATCAACACAATCTTCCACAGCTGCATTGGAATCTTCTTCTGAAAACACCGAGACTGAAATTGCAGCTGCTGTGGCAGTTGTTCATCATGTTCGTAGGAAATCGGTTGTTTCTACTCCAATTATAAGAAGAAAAGATGTATAGGAGGTGTTACCCATGTCCAAAAAATATGTCTATAAGGTAAAAGTTAATGGAAAAGTATATGAGGTAGAGATTGAGGAGGTAGGTGGTACTCCTGTAGTAACATCTACGCAGCGTGTGCCGACTTCTGCACCAGCGCCTACTCCAACACCAGCACCGGCTCCAGCGGCTGCTCCTACGCCTACTCCAGCACCAGCATCTGGGGGAGGGGGAGATTCATTAGTAAAGGCTCCTATACCCGGTAAGGTGCTTTCTATTAAGGTTAGAGAAGGTGATCATGTAGATTACGGTCAGACATTACTAATTTTTGAGGCTATGAAGATGGAAAATGAGGTTAAGGCACCTAAAGCTGGTGTTGTAAAGAAGATTTATGTTTCGGAGGGAGCAAACTTTAATACAGGCGATCCTCTTATAGAGATTGAGTAGAGGAGGGCTTACTATGTGGGAAGCCATTGTAAATACATTTGTTAATCTGTGGGAAAAAAGTGGTTTATATGCGTTTTTGTTTCCACAGGATACGAAAGGTTTGTTACCATTTGAACTTGCCATACTCCTTGAGGTTTTAGGAATCATTGCTGTTTTGTATGGGCTTAATACCTTTCGCAAGAGCAAGTGGGCAACTTTTAATATTGTTGTTGGAGTGATAGCCATTGTTCTCGCTATGCCAGATTGGAAACATTCTGTGATGGTATTGGTTTCTATGGTTTTGCTTTATCTTGGTATATTTAAGAAATTTGAGCCACTTTTACTTGTTCCCATAGCATTTGGGGCGCTTTTGACAAATTTGCCTCCGGCAGGAGATATGTATATTATTTCTCCAGAATATGTTAGTATTTTGGAAAAAATAGGTGGTCAAATCCATCATATTATTGCCCCAACAAAACCTTTGATTGGTGATGTTATGTATTTCGGTGTTATTAATGAGTTATTTCCCCTGCTGATTTTTATGGGGGTAGGAGCTATGACGGATTTTGGCCCTTTAATAGCTTATCCTATTTCTTTCTTGCTGGGAGCTGCAGCTCAGATAGGTGTATATATTGCCATGTTTGTGGCGGTCTTACTTGGTTTTTCTACTAAGGAAGCTGCAGCTATAGGTATTATTGGCGGTGCAGATGGTCCCACATCCATTTATCTTGCAGTTAAGTTGGCCCCCCATCTTCTTGGACCTATTGCTGTTGCTGCGTACACATATATGTCCTTAGTGCCCTTAATTCAACCACCGATTATGAAGTGGCTGACAACAGAGGAAGAACGCAAGGTGAGAATGGAACAACTGCGTCCAGTTTCTAAAGTTGAAAAAATTGTTTTTCCTATATTTATGACTGTTCTTACAGGTCTTCTTCTTCCTTCTGCTTTACCATTGATTGGTTTCCTTATGTTTGGGAATCTACTAAGGGAAACAGGAGTTACCGATCGTCTTGCTAATACAGCAGCCAATGAGCTTACCAATATTGTTACCATATTTTTAGCTACATCGGTGGGTATGTCTATGAAGGCTGATAGATTTTTAACAGTAAAAACAATGGAAATTATTGCGTTAGGTGTTGTAGCTTTTGGTGCATCAACAATGGGTGGTGTACTGCTCGGTAAACTCCTTTATAAACTGACTGGTGGAAAAGTGAATCCACTTATCGGTAGTGCCGGTGTATCTGCTGTTCCTATGGCTGCTCGTGTATCTCAAGTTGTAGGACAGGAAGCAGATCCCCACAACTTCTTGCTCATGCACGCCATGGGGCCTAATGTGGCCGGTGTTATTGGAACAGCTGTTGCGGCTGGTACTTTTATAGCCTATTTCTTAGGTAGGTAATGTAAAAGAATGAGGGAGGGGTGCATATGAATACTGTTATTTTGGAGGGGGATGCAACTCTCAGTGACTATGTTGATGTTGTTTATAGGGGAAAGGAACTTTACCTTTCCCCTTCTTTAATTGAGAGGGTAAAACATCTTAGGGAGCGTATCAAATCTTTTACTGCAGAAGGCCGTGTGATGTATGGTATCAATACGGGATTTGGTGCTCTTAAAGATACTGTTATACTACCCAATCATCTAAAAGACCTGCAACATAATATCGTTAGGAGTCATGCTGTTGGTGTGGGAGAGCCTGTATCTGAACAAGTGTCAAGGGGAATGCTATTTCTATTAATTAACTCATTTTCCAAAGGGTACTCTGGTGTTAGACCTGCTCTTCTTCAGCGACTTGTTGATATGCTTAATGCTGGTGTTCACCCAGTAGTACCCCGTTGGGGGTCCGTCGGTGCCAGCGGGGATTTGGCTCCATTGTCGCACCTTGCACTTGCTGTTATAGGAGAAGGGGAGGTTTTCTACAAAGGTCAGCGTATGCCCGCATCTGAAGTCTTTAAGAAAGTTGGCATGGAACCTGTATTTGGCCTTGATGCCAAAGAAGGTTTAGCATTACTGAATGGAACTCATTTTATGATGGCTATGCTTATAGATGCCTATTTGAAGGCCCAAAATCTATTAAATCATTATCTGTCTACATTTGCGGTATTTACAGAGGTTATGGAAACAGTTTCTACACCGTTTGATACTCGTATTCATGAAGTGCGCCGTGATAAGTATGCTCTTAAAGTAGCCCGTATTATAAAAGATAAGATCCATGATTCTCAGCTTATTGATAGACATCCCGAGGTGGTACAAGATAGTTACTCTATAAGGTGCTTTCCTCAGATTGTATCTCCTATACTCAGGGCGCTTGAGCTGACAGAACATCTTATTGCTGACGAAATCAATGCTGTGACAGATAATCCATTGGTATTTGAAGAAGATGTTTTGTCAGGTGGTAATTTTCACGGTGCTCCTATAGCTTGGGTGTCTGAGGCTCTGAAGACAGCTGTTTCTGACTTGGGTAATGTGTCTATAGCCCATATGGAATGGCTTCTCAATCCCCGTTACAACAAAGAAAGAGGTTTAACACCATTTTTAACCAAGGAACCTGGCTTGGAATCAGGCTTTATGATTGTGCAGTATATGGCAGCATCTCGTATGGCACATATTAGGGTGCTTGCTCATCCTGCTTCTGTTGATAATTACTACACATCTGCTCTTCAGGAAGATGTTATTTCCCTGGGAGCAGTAAGTGTAGACAATCTTCATGTTGTTCTGAGGAACCTTGCATATATAGTGGCTGGAGAGTCGCTTATGGTATATAAAGCTGTTTTTATTAAGGATATATATGATATGCTATCCTCACACGGCAAAGAATGGATAAATACCCATAAACCTGTAATTGGAGATAAAATATTAGGTGGCGACAGTTACGTTGCGCCTATTTTGGAGGGGTTAGCTCTTAAATATTTAGGGGAAGAGGTGATGTAAATTGGTAGAGTATTATGGAACAGATAGACTGAAAAGGGGCCTGGCTCAGATGCTAAAAGGTGGTGTTATTATGGATGTTACCACCCCTGAGCAGGCTGTTATTGCCGAAGAAGCTGGTGCTGTTGCCGTTATGGCACTGGAGCGTGTGCCAGCTGACATTAGAAAAGAGGGTGGCGTTGCCCGCATGGCTGATCCTAAGATTGTAGAGGAGATTCGCGATGCGGTTTCCATTCCCGTTATGGCTAAGGTAAGAATAGGACACTTTACTGAAGCGTTGATACTTCAGTCTCTTGAGGTAGATTTCATTGATGAGAGTGAGGTTTTAACCCCAGCAGATGAAAAGTATCACATTGATAAAAAAGAATTTGCCGTTCCCTTTGTTTGCGGTGCAAGGAATCTTGGTGAGGCGCTGAGAAGAATTGCCGAAGGTGCAGCAATGATTCGTACCAAGGGTGAGGCCGGTACGGGTAATGTTGTTGAAGCCGTTAAGCATATGCGTACTATGAACGAGCAGATTAAGAGAGTTGTTCTGGCCGATGATGAAGAGCTTGTTGTTCTTGCTAAAGAGTGGGGGGCACCACTTTATCTTCTTGAAGAGGTTAGGGAGCTTGGCAGACTACCTGTGGTAAACTTTGCCGCCGGCGGTATTGCCACACCTGCTGATGCTGCGCTTATGATGTGGCTTGGATCTGACGGTGTATTTGTTGGTTCTGGTATCTTTAAGTCTGATAATCCAAGAGAAAGGGCAAAGGCTATTGTTGATGCTGTCACCTATTGGAGAGAACCAGAGATATTGGCCGAGGTTTCTAAAGGTCTTGGAGAGGCTATGAAAGGCATAGATGTTTCCAAACTAAGCGAAGAAGAACTGCTTCAGAACAGGGGGTGGTAATGATGGTGACAATAGGAGTATTGGCTGTTCAGGGAGATTTTGAAGAGCATATGGCAATGCTTGAAACTCTTGGAGTAGAGGTTAAAGATGTTAGATTACCCAAAGACCTCAATAGTATTGATGGTATTATATTGCCTGGCGGTGAGAGCACTGCCATGACAACTATTATGCTCCGTCGTGGCATGTGGGATGCACTGAAAAAGGCCTTTGAAGAAGGTCTTCCTGCGTATGGAACTTGTGCTGGTTCTATTTTACTTGCTAAAGATATTGGTGTGGGTTCCGATAGGGTAAAACCGTTTGGCATGATTGATATGGTTATTGAAAGGAATGCATATGGAAGGCAAATAGCCAGTAGAGAAGTATTTCTTGATGAACATGAATTGGGTGATAATGAACCTCTTCATGCAGTTTTTATCAGGGCTCCTCGTATTGTAAAGGTTGGTCCTGCTGTAAAAGTCTTGGCTACATATGATGGAGATCCCGTGCTTGTTAGAGAAGGTAATTTCCTTGCATCTACATTCCATCCGGAGTTAACAGATGACTATAGGGTTCATGAATATTTTGTAAAGATGGTTAAAAAGGAGGTTTAACGAAGTGTCAGGACATTCAAAGTGGCACAATATTAGGGCTAAGAAGTCCAAAATGGATGCCCGTAAGGGTAAATTATTTACCAAGCTTGCCAGGGAAATTCAGGTGGCTGCTCGCAATGGTGGCCCTAATCCTGAGACTAATGTTCGTTTGAGAATCGCAATTGATAAAGCTCTTGCAGCTAACATGCCCAAAGAGAATATAGAGAGGGCTATTAAAAAGGGCACGGGTGAGCTTGGTAGTGAGAATATAGAAGAGGTTACATATGAGGGTTATGGCCCTGGCGGTGTAGCTATTTTGGTAGAGGCTATGACCGATAACCGTAATAGAACTGCTGGTGAGATTAGACATATATTTTCTAAGTATGGAGGGTCCATGGCTGAAGCCGGTGCCGTGGCATGGATATTTGAGAGAAAAGGCGTAATAGATGTTAAAGCTGAAGGTATAGCTGATACAGATGAGTTTATATTAGAGGTTATAGATCTTGGTGCAGAAGATGTTAAGGAAGAAGACGGTATACTTGAGATTATTACCGATCCCAAGGATTACGCCACGGTTCTGGAGTCTTTAAGAGAAAGAGGAGTTGATATAGAAAATTCAGAGCTGACTTTCGTGCCGAAAAATTATGTAGCGGTTTCTGGGGAGACTGCAGAGAAACTTATAAAGTTGATACAGATATTGGAAGATCATGATGATGTACAAAATGTTCATGCTAACTTTGATATATCTCCAGAAGAGCTGGAGGCACTTATGGCGTGAGCATAGTATGGGGTGTTGACCCTGGTACAGCACGGGTAGGGGTGTCTATTTTTTATGTAACGGAGACAGAAAAGCGTTTGCTTGATCTTATTCTTATTGACCTTACGGGTGAAGAAATTGATAGTCGTCTTGGTACGATTGCCAAGACGACTTCTTTTTTTGCTGAGCTGTATCCTCCCGATATTGTGGGCATGGAGAAGCTCGTGTGGGGTAGAAATGTTACAACGGCACTATCTGTTGCTGAAGCCCGCGGGGTTTTAAAATACATATTCTCTTTATATGATGCCACTATTGTTGAATGTTTACCTAAGGTAGTAAAGGCTGCTGTGGGGGCTTCAATGTTTGGTAGCGGTAAAGAAGCTGTTCGTGATGCTGTCATTTATATGTTTAGCGAAGATATAGGAGCTACAGGTGTACCTTGGTATGCTATTATTGATGATGTAGTGGATGCTGTTGCTATAGCATTGGCGGTGATAGAGGGTGATTGTTAAAACAGGTGGAGTTGTCTATAAGGAAGATGGTTTTGTATGGCTAAAGCCTTATAAGATGGGTATGTTGTTTGAGTGTATACCTGCATGTTTTATACCTGAGTATCCTAAACGAGGTAATTGGTTAGTTTATATAGATATACCGCAAGGTGGTTCTCCTATAGCCTATTTGTTTTCTTCCATAGAAGATTATCGTTTGTGGGATAGGCTAAAAGGTATTAAGAGTTTAGGACCTCGTAAAGCTGCAAGCGTCCTCTCTGCTTATCCATCAAACGACCTCCTAAAAATTATTGCTTTTGGTGATGAAGAAACTTTGGCGTCTATACGGGGTATTGGTAAAAAGACAACACGCCGTATTATTGCCGAGCTGAGAGACGAAATATCTATGGATGTATCTGAAATATCTGAGGTGAAACAGGTGCTTATATCGTGGGGATATGAAAAAAGGCTTGTTGAAAAGGCCTTTGCCAAACTTTATGCAGCTGGTGAGATCTATGAGAATATGGACTTTGACAGCATACTAAAGAGAGTTATACAGGTGATAGACAATGAAACAGATAGTTATACCCCGTAAGATAGGTCGCCTTATAGATGAAGTTTTGAAAGGGAGTCTTGATAGAGGTGAAATGCTTCCCCATATGTTGCTTGTTGGACCTCCAGGTGTAGGAAAGACAACGCTTGCCAACTATATGGCAGAGAGTATGGGAAGCTCTCTTGTGCGTATTGTTGGTGGGGCTGTCAGTAAGCCGAAAGATATTGTATCAATTCTCTTAAAGCTATCTCCTGGTAGTATACTCTTTATTGATGAAATTCATCGGCTGCCAGCATCGGTAGAAGAAGTATTATATCCGGCTATAGACAGATTTGAGATAGATGCCCTTATTGGTAGAGGAAAGGTAAAACATATATCACTTAGTCCTTTTACACTTGTGGGAGCAACAACGATGGAAGATAAGATATCTCCACCTTTGCGGTCAAGATTTTCCATAGTTATACATGTGGGGGATTATGAAAAAGATGATTTTTACAAGATGATAGATATTTATGCCGAGGGTTTTTACTTTACCCCGGATGCAAAAGACTATATTATTAGCGTGTCTCGCAAAACTCCTCGTAGGCTTATTCTTATTCTTGAGCGTTTAAAAGACTTTGCTACTGCCAAAAATATACAGGTTATAGATAAGGAGCATGTGCGTATGCTTTTGGAAATCATTGATTATGATACAGAGTTTGGACTTGACAGGAGAGAGAGACGGTATTTGTCAGTGCTTGCCCATATGTTTGAAGGAGGCCCGGCTGGTGTTAAGGCCATTGCTGCCGCTATGGGAGAAAGTGTGAGCACTATTCAGGAAATCATAGAGCCTTCTCTACTGGCCGATGGATTTATACTTCTCACATCTCGTGGTAGAAAGCTAACGGCAAAAGGTTGGAGGTTTGTGTCGTGAAGAAAGTGCTTCTTCACACATGTTGTGGTCCGTGTCTACTGGGTTCTATTGCATATATTAGAGAACATCTGCGTGATTGGGATGTGTTTGCTGTTTTTTACAATCCCAATATTCATCCTCTTTCAGAATGGATGAAGCGAAGGAATGGTTTTTTAGATGTACTTAGAATAGAACAGATTGCTGGTTTTTCCCCTATGGTTTGGGATGCTAAAAAGTGGTTTAAAGAGTGCGCGACATCTGATGATAGGTGTGGATGTTGTTATAGAGTTCGTTTTCAGTGGATAGCTGAGTTTGCTAAACAGTATGGGTTTCAGTATTTTTCAACAACATTGACAATATCGCCATACCAAATAAAGGAGCTTATTTACCGTGAGGCGGAGAAAGTGGCAAAGGATTATGATCTGGAGTATTTGAAAGTTGACTTTTCTCCTTATTATAGATATAGTGAAGACCGTGCAAGAGATATTGGTATATATAGGCAAAAGTATTGTGGGTGTGTTCTTTCTGAGGCAGAGGCATGGCAGATGAAAATGAAGGGTGGGTGGCTTAAACTATGACAGATGAGTATATTTATAAACTTGATGCATATGACTATGAGCTACCTGAAGAGGCTATTGCACAAGAGCCTGCAGATCCTAGAGATAGTTGTAAACTTATGGTTGTTAATAGAAAAACCGATGAAGTATATCATGTTGTTTTCCGAGACCTTATTAACTTCTTGGAACCTGGTGACCTTCTGGTTTTGAATAATACTAAGGTAATGAAGGCCCGTTTATTTGTAAACAAGCCTACAGGTGCCAGGATAGAGTTATTTCTGCTTAGACCCAACGAAGATGGCACTTGGGAGGCCCTTCTTAGGCCTGCAAAGAAGGTCAAGGTGCCATCACACCTTGTTGTAGATGATGTAAAAATAAATGTTCACGGTAGGCATGATAAGATTTTTAATGTGTCGTTTGATGGCATGTCATTTGAAGATGTTATGAGATTTTTAGACAAAAAGGGAATTATGCCCCTCCCCCCTTATATTAAGTCAGGTGGTAAAGTACCTCCTGAGATGTACCAGACAGTTTTTGCAGAGAAAGAGGGGTCTGTTGCGGCTCCAACAGCCGGTCTTCACTTTACACCGGAACTGCTAGAGAAGATTAAGATCATGGGAGTGAATATTGCATACATTACCCTTCATGTAGGACTTGGCACATTTGAGCCTGTGAAAGAAGAGGATATTAGACAGCACAAAATACACAGCGAGTATCTTGAGGTGCCAGAGTCTACAGTCAATATTATTAAACAGACAAAGACAAATGGTAAGAGGGTTATTGCCGTTGGTACAACTGTTGTTAGGGCGCTGGAGACAGCCGCTTCAGATGGTGGGCTTAAACCATACATGGGAGAATCTCAGCTGTTTATATATCCCGGCTATGAATTTAAGGTTGTGGATAGTCTTATAACGAATTTCCATTTGCCTAAGAGTACTCTTCTCATGCTTGTTAGCGCCTTTTACGATAGGGAGAAGGTGTTAAATCTTTATAGAGAGGCTTTAAGGCGTGGATATAGGTTTTTCTCGTTTGGCGATGCAATGTTTTTTATTTAGGAGGTGAAGACATGGCCCTTGAGTGGAAGATCATATATCAAAATGGTAAGGCTAAGGTAGGTGTTATTAAGACTTCCCGTAGTGAGATTATTACACCTGTTTTTATGCCGGTGGCCACTAAGGCGGCTTTGAAATCTCTTTCTACAGAAGAATTGAGAGAGCTGGGATTTCAAATTATCTTATCCAATACATATCATCTGGTTTTCAAGCCGGGCCTTGACATTATTAAAAAAGCTCAAGGTGTGCATAAGTTTATGAGGTGGGACCGCTCTCTGCTTACCGATAGTGGTGGCTTTCAGGTTTTTTCCCTGTCTAAATTTAGAAAGATTACTGAAGAGGGAGTGGTCTTTAAGTCTTATGCCGATGGCAGAGAGCATAAGTTTACTCCTGAGTTTGTTGTTGAGGCCCAGAAGATTATTGGTAGTGATATTATGATGCCCCTTGATGTGTGTCTGGGATATCCCAGTGATGAAAAAGAAACATTGTGGGCCCTTGATATGACTATGAAATGGCTGGAGAGGAGTTTGGCTGTGGAAAGGCCTAATCATCAGAGTTTATTTGGCATTATTCAAGGTGCTTTTTATGAGCATACAAGAAAGAAAGCATCACGGATGGTGAAGAGTCTCCCGGTAGACGGCTATTCTATTGGAGGGCTTGCCGTAGGAGAACCCAAAGATATGATGTATCACCTTACCGATGTTATAACCGATGAGGTGTCGGAATTTGATAAGCCTGTATATCTTATGGGCGTTGGTCATCCTATAGATATGCTTGAGTCTATTGAGCGTGGTGTGGATATGTTTGACTGTGTGCTTCCTATGAGGGTTGCCCGTAATGGGTTGATTTATACCTTTAGCGGTCCTATTAAAATTAGGCATGCCAAGTATGCCGATGATTTTCGTCCTATAGATGAGCGTATCCAGAGTACATATTCTTTCTTGGAAGGGTATACGCTTGCATATCTTCATCATCTGTTTAAAACAAAGGAGATGTTGGGTTATAGGGTGGCAACTCTTATCAATTTGGCGTTTATGACACTTCTTATGGAAGATGTCAGGAAGCACATAAAAGATGGAACATTTGCAGAATTTAAGCAAGACTTTGTGGAAAGATGGTCTGCAAAGTGATATAATACCTAAAGTCTGTGTCAATTTATTTAGTTATGTGCAAAGGAGGAGGATGCTATGAGTAAGGGGCTGAGACTTGCAATCGTCACTATTCTGGTTTTGATTGCATTGTTTGTAGATCTTGTTGCCTTGGGTGTTATTGATTTTGGCAGCAAGCCCACTGTTGAACAGTCAACTATAAATCTTACAGGTACTTCTGCACCAACATCTTCAACCTCTACTACCACGGAGGGTAAGACAAAAAAATCCTCATCTTTAAGGCTAAGGTATGGTCTGGATATTAAGGGTGGTGTTCATGTTGTTTTGGAGGCATTTCCACTAGAGACGGCTTCTACAGCTACTCAGAAACAGCTAACACCACAGGAAGTAGATGAGCTCATTAAGGTACTTGAAAATCGTGTCAATGCACTCGGTCTTAGTGAGGTTGTTATATACCGTGATAAGGCTGTTGCCAATAGAATTATTATGGAAATACCACTTGATATCAAAGGTGGTAATCTTACACCAGACGATATTGTAGATTTACTTGGTAAGCCTGCAGTACTTGAATTTAGAGATCCAACAGGTGAGCAGGTGCTTCTTACTGGTAAAGATCTTGTAAAGGCATATGCTGGTATAGATCAGAATAACAGCGCTTATTACGCTGTCTATCTTGAGTTTAATGATGAAGGAGCAAAGAAGTTTGCCGAGATAACAAGTAAATATTTGGGTAAACCCATTCCTATAGTTCTTGATGGAAAAATTATTAGTGCGCCTGTTGTTCAGAGTGTGATTACAGGAGGAAAGGCTGTTATTACAGGTAAATTTACACTTGATGAGGCGAAAAAACTTGCAGCTTTGTTGCAGGGTGGTGCATTGCCGGCCCGTGTTGAGATTGCGGAAGTGAGATATGTAGGTCCTTCTATAGGTGAAGATGCCCTTAAAGCCGGTGTAAGGGCTGGTATTCTGGCGTTTATCTTGGTTGTTATCTGGATGACTTTGAATTATGGATTATGGGGACTCATTTCTTCTATTGGTCTTGTTGTATTCCTCATTATGGATCTTGCAACACTAGTGCTCTTCCAGGCTGTTTTGACATTGCCGGGTATTGGAGGTATCATTCTCTCAGTTGGTATGGCTGTTGACGGTTCTGTTATTATCTTTGAGCGACTTAAGGAAGAGCTTTCTGCAGGGAAGAGCTGGCGCACGGCTCTAAGAAGGGCATTTAGCAGATCTACACCTACTATCCTTGACTCTAACGCATCTACATTGATTTCCGCTCTTGTTCTTTACTGGTTTGGTGCTCCTACCATCAGAGGTTTTGCTATTACCCTGGCTATAGGTACGATCTTAGGTGTGTTTACATCCCTCATGGTGCTGAGGAGCTTGATGGAGATGCTTCCCGCAAGGAAGAAAACTCAGCAGAGCACTACTGCAGCGTAAGGAGAGGTGATGCAAGGTGGAAATTATTAAGGTCGGAAATTGGAATATAGTAGGAAATAGAAAAAGGTTTTACGCCATATCTCTAACGGTTATTGCCATAGGTATCATTGCCATGATTATCAATATGGCAACAATAGGTGCACCCTTTAATCTGGGCGTTGACTTTACCGGTGGTGTTGTTCTTGAAGTTCAGTTCAATAAGACCCCCGATTTTCAGATTATTAGAGAGACATTCCAGAAGGCCGGTTATGGCAAGATTGAGGTAAAGGCTGTTGACTCTCCTGAAAATACTGTGATGCTTAGGGTTAAAGCTACAAACGGTAAAGAGAGAGATAAAATCATTAATCTTGTCAAGACGCTTCCAGATTTTAAGCAGATCGTTAGGCAAGAATTTGTTGGTCCATCTGTAGCAAAAACATTAATTTGGAATGCATTTACAGCTACCATAATTGCCTTAGTTTTGATTCTCATATATATAAGTATAAGATTTGAATTTATCTATGGTCTTGTTACCATTGCAGCGCTGATTCACGATGTGCTTGTATTGCTTGGTGTATTTGCTATGACAAGGGTGGCTATTGACAGCTCGTTTGTTGCTGTCGTGCTAATACTTGTAGGTTATTCTGTTATGGATACAATTGTTGTACTTGATAGAATTCGTGAGAACAAGCATATATATAGAGGTATGCAGTTTGAGCAGCTGGTTAACAAGTCTATATTGTCTACATTCCGTAGATCTTTCAACACATCTGTTACAACACTGCTTGCCGCACTGGCATTACTTATAGTTGGAGGTAGGCTACTTCTTTCTTATGGCCTGGGGCTTAGTGTGGGTATTCTTGCCGGTACATATTCTTCTATTTTCATAGCATCTCCTCTGCTTGTAGATATTAGAAACTGGCAGGCCAAGAGACAGGGAAATAAGAAGGGACAGAGAAAGTCCAAAAAGTAAGGGGAGGAGATGAACGGTGACAATAGGTGAAGTAAAGGCACTGATAAGAGATGTGCCTGATTTTCCGAAACCAGGTATTCTCTTTAAAGATATTACACCTGTGCTTCAACATGCAGAAGCCTATCAATTCTTAATAGACGAGATGACTTCTGCTCTTGATGGCATAGAGTTTTCAAAGATTGCCGGTATTGAGTCCCGTGGTTTTGTCTTTGGTGCTCCTATTGCTTACAAGCTTGGCAAGGGATTTATAATGCTCCGAAAGAAAGGTAAGCTTCCCTATACCAAAGAGAGTGAATGTTATGATCTTGAATATGGGGTTGATTGCATTGAGGTTCATGTTGACTCTGTGGAGCCAGGTGAGAGTGTTATTATTGTTGATGATGTGCTTGCCACAGGTGGAACAGCACTCCATGCTGCCAAACTTATTGAGAAGATTGGTGGTAAGGTTGCAGGATTCTTATTCTTTGTTGAGCTTGAATTCCTACATGGTCGTGAGAAGTTGAAAGATTACAATGTTATCAGCATGGTCCGCTTCTAATAAAATAAAAGAGGTGTTAAAAGAAGGGATGCCTGTATATGAAGGCATCCCTTCTCGTTTAGTACCAGAAAATATTGAGGTATCTACTCCGAAGTTTAATATACCTGCCTACTTGCTTGATGACTACTTGTATAAACTGTACAGTGCGATTTTATGGAGTAGATTAGTTAAAGCCTTATCTTATATGTCTTCCAGTGATATTCAGGAAGTACTTAAAGCCTATAATTTCATGGAAAAGGTGCATCGCTATCAAAAACGTAGGAGTGGGGAGCCTTATATTGTTCACACAGTAGCCGTTGCGATTATTCTGTCTGAATTTCAAGCAGATGTTTCTACCATACAAGCTGCACTTCTTCATGATAGTGTAGAGGATAATCCCGATGTTAGTTTGGATGATATTAGGGAAAAATTTGGAACCTTTGTTGCCAAGATGGTAGATGGTGTTACAAAACTTACAGCCAGTGAGAGAAATGATCAGAATATCGTTGCTTCAAAAGCCCAGGTTAAGAGAAAGGCCATTAGAAAGCTGCTTATTAATATAGCCCAAGAACCTCGTGTGGCATTTTTGAAACTTGCGGATAGACTTCATAATATGCGAACGATAATATTTATGCCTGAGGAGAAGAGAAAGATTATTGCACGGGAGACTATGGAAGTTTATGTGCCACTGGCACAGAGGCTCGGTATCTATATGATAAAAACCGAGCTTGAAAAACTGTCTTTTAAAACACTTTATCCCCACGAATATGAGTTTATTCGTAAAAGGGTCATAGATAAAATCAAGGGACGGAGAGAACAGATAAAAGAGGTTATAGAAAATATACGAGTTCATACAGCTGAGGCTATGGCTCCACATGGTATTGTTCCAATTGTGAAATATCGTGTAAAGAGTGTCCCCAGTATTTATAGGAAAATGGAAAGCCTTGGTAAGTCGTTTGATGAGATATATGATCTTGTTGGGGTGAGAGTTATTCTTGATTGGGAAACCCCAAAAGATGAAGAAGTTCCCCCAGAGTTGTGTTATCAGGTATTAGGGGTTGTTCACTCTTTGTACACTTCCATACCCGATAGATTTAAAGATTTTATTAGTCGTCCGAAGCCTAATGGCTATCGTTCTCTTCATACTACAATCTTTGATGGGGCAGGAGAGCCATTGGAAGTGCAAATACGAACTATAGATATGCATAAAGAAGCAGAATTTGGTGTAGCAGCACATTGGGCTTATAAAGAAGGAGAGGTTACTGTAGAAGAACTGAAAATTGTTGAAGCCATGCGCGAAAAATTGTCATCTATTTTCCAGACATGGGGAGAAGATCCTCTTCACAAAGAGATAGAACAACAACTCTTTGCCGATGAAATAATGGTATTTACTCCTAAAGGACAGGCCATATTTCTGCCAGAAGGTGCTACACCAGTTGATTTTGCTTATGCAATTCATACAGAAGTAGGGCACCGTTGTACAGCTGCTAAGGTAAATGGTAAATTAGTTCCCTTAGATTATCAGCTTCAATCTGGAGATCAGGTGGAGATTATTACTTCCAAAACGGCTAAAGGTCCAAAGAGGGATTGGTTATATTTTGTTAAAAGTAGTAGGGCAAGGGACAAAATACGCGGTTATTTCAGGAAACTTCGTAGAGAGGAAGAACTTAGAGAAGGTAAACAACTGCTTGAGAAAGTGTTGCACAGGTTAGGGGTAGATATTGCCAAGTTTAAAGAGGCTGTAGATACGAACCAAAAGTGGACTTTACAAGATCTGTATATAAAACTGGCCCGACTGAAAAAAGGGATTATATCGGGGGTTAAATCGCCCGATCGGAAAGGTCAATCTATAGAGGCTATGGTATCTTCTGCTATTACCAATTTTGTCAAAGATGTATTAAGGGATTTGGGATTATGCGAATTTGTAAAAAATAAAGATGCCGAAATAAATATTGTGGATGCTCCGAAGACAAAAAGAAAAACTTCTTTTTATCTTTCAAGGGCTTCATGTTGTCAGCCTTTGCCTGGAGAGGATATTGTAGGTTGGGTGACGACGGGAAAAGGAATTGTTGTGCACAAGAAAGGCTGTCCTGTCTTGAAGGGGCTTATGAAAAGTGCTCATCCTGATAGGCTTGTTAAGGTTTCTTGGGATGAACTGGATTATCTCAAGGATTCGGATGGAGCTTATCCGACTAAGCTTATTCTTGACACATGGGATAGGAAAGGGCTTTTACTTGATATTGCTAAGGAACTGGCTTCCTTTGATAAAAATATTTCCCGTATAAAGACATATTTCCGTAAACGCGATGGCATGACTGTAATAGAACTTGTGGTACCATTGAAAGATGTTGGCGAATACCACGCTGTCAGAAGAAAGCTACTAAAAATTAGAGGAGTTGAGCGTGTGAAAAGGGGGAAGATGAGACGATGAGAATGATTATCCAGAGGGTTTCTAAGGCATCTCTCACAGTAAATGGAGAGGATAAAGGTTTTATTAACAAAGGTTTGGTTGTGTATGTAGGCTTTTCTAATGCTGATGGTGAAAGATGTGATTGGGATAAAGTGTTTACCAAGGTTGTTAATAAGTTAATAGGTCTTAGGGTATTTCCCGATAAAAATGGAAAGATGAATTTATCCATAAAAGATATTAGAGGTGGTATGGTCCTCGTGAGCAACTTTACTTTATATGCAGATATCTCTCGTGGTAAAAGGCCATCTTTTACAGAGGCACTAAAACCAGAACTGGCCGAGAAATTGTATGTTCGTTTGGAACAAATGTTTATTCATGCTATGGAGGCTGAGAAATTACCGTTTATTCATGGAACTTTTGGTGCCGATATGGAAATAGATGCAGTTTCTTGGGGGCCGGTAAACATTGTTTGGGATCTCTAAGAGAGGGCAGAGAGGGTATTCTCTAATTGAGTCTATTGTTGTTGTGATAATTCTTTCTGTTCTTATTGCGGTTGCCATCCCATATTATTTAGATGCTGTAGAAGAGGCCAAGGAGAAGACACATCTTGCCAATATGGATATGATTGTAAAAACTTTGGTTGTTGATAAACCTGTGTTTTGGAATGCCAGCGAATTTGCCATTTGGTTTTATAAAAAGTATCCTGATATGATTTGCCCGTGGTCTGGTAAGCCATATAGCATATACAATGGAGCTGTTTGGGCTTATGATAACAACCATAGATGTACGATCGGCTTCTTAACCCGAAAGTTTTATTATCT
>Ga0256838_1000313_pt1 | contig 32694 bp, 34 predicted proteins | sample 4571419metaG_FD_185978 | JGI IMG/M metagenome (GOLD analysis project Ga0256838, IMG submission 185978) | Hydrothermal vent microbial communities from Guaymas Basin, Mexico - 4571-419 | ecosystem: Environmental > Aquatic > Marine > Hydrothermal vents | place: Mexico: Guaymas Basin | collected... | reverse complement strand
AAGATAGAAGATATTAGAGATATGGGAGCTAAAGAGTTAGAAGATTTTGAAAGAGTCTTAGCAGTAAGTAATATTGTAGGAAGAGCGAGAAACTTTTTAATTAGAGCGGTTGAAGAGCGAAAAAAAGATTTAAAGCTTAGAGATGGTGCAGGTGTTGTTAATGGAGATATTGATGATACAGATTATTAAAGAGAAGATAGAGAGTGTTTTGCACTCCATCTTTGATAGAAGTATGATTAACAATGAAAAGAGGTTTTATGATGAGTAAAAAGCTAACAGTAAAGCAAGAGAAATTCGTACTCAAATACTTTGAATGTGGAAATGCAACAGAGGCTTATAAGTATGCTTATTCTACTTCAAGAATGAAAGATAAAACGATTATAGAAAGTGCATCAAAGCTTTTAAGTAACCACAATATTACCGCAAGGTTAAAAGAGCTACAAGCCAAAGCAGAAGAAGAGAGTCAATGGAATGTTAAAAAGGTGCTTGATACTTATACAAAAGTTATAGAGATTGGATTAGGAGATAAAGCTAGTAGTCACATTGTAACAGAGGGTGCAGGAGAGGGAATATCTAACACTCTTGAAGTTGAGATGAGAGATACAAACTTAACAGCAGTAAACACAGCACTCACAAACATAGCGAAACACTTAGGAATGTTTGAGAAAGACAACAAGCAAAAAGCAAGTGATATATCATTAGCAGACTTTGCAGAAGATTTTTATAATAGACAGATGGCAAAAAAGAATGAAAACAACTAAAGTCCTTGATAGATGGGCTTCAAGCATAGAGCTATTTGTAGATGAGTGTTTGTTTGCAAAGAGTGATAGAAAGCCATCAAGCCAACAAAAAGCAGTGCTGCAAGACATAGACGCAGGTGTTAAAGATATAAGCATAGCGTCAGGACACGGAACTGGAAAATCTACTCTATTATCGTGGGTTATTTTGTGGGTAGGCTTATTCAAATATGATGCGAAAATACCAGCGACAGCACCAACAGCACCACAGCTCACAAGATTATTATTACCAGAAGTTAGAAAATGGCGAGAGAAGTTACCAAAAGAATTAAAAGAGTGTGTAACAGTCAAGAATGATAGCGTAGCTTTTTGTAATAATAATCAATGTGTAGCAAGAACAGCAAGAAAAGAAGCACCAGAGGGTTTACAAGGTTTTCACGCTACTTTTTTGTGTTGGATTATTGACGAAGCGAGTGGAGTTCCTAACACAATCTTTGAAGTAATCGAGGGTAGTTTAACAGGTAATCAACACTTACGACTATTAACAGCAAATCCAACTAGGACCGATGGTTATTTTTACAACTCACAGCATAAGAATAGGGAGTTATGGAAGTGCCATACATTTAATGCAGAACTTAGTGAGAATGTATCACGAGAGAGTATAGAGAGAAAAAAGAAAGAGTATGGCGAGGATAGTGATGCTTATCGTGTTCGTGTTTTAGGTAGGTTTCCAAGAACTTCAAGCGATGCAGTTATTCCGATGTATGTTATTGAAGATGCAATTAACATAGGAGATGATTACAACGATTACGGTGCGGAAGTATGGGGATTAGATTATGCAGATGCTGGAGATGATAGAACTATGCTAGTCAAGAGAGTAGGGCATTATTTTTATGAAAAAGTAGAGTGTCCTATTACAGGGAAGCATAGACAAGTGAATACAGCCAGATGGTTAGCGAGTATCTATCTTGAAGCAAAAGAGAAAGGAAGAGAGCCTAAAGCAATATTTGTAGATAGTATCGGAGAGGGCAGCGGTTTAATGAGTGCATTAAATGAGCCTCAATTCTATCATATACCCGCTATAAGCTGCAAAGTAAGCGAGAAATCATCACGACCAGATATTTATCTCAATCTTAGAGCAGAACTCTATTACAAGTTAAAAAATATACTTGAAGACGAGGGAAAAATGTTTGATGATGATAGCGCTATTGGCGAGTTATCAGCACAGAGATTTAAAATCACAGAAAAAGGAGTAATCCAAATCATAAGCAAAAAGGATATAAAAGAAGCATTAGGAAGAAGTCCAGATATTAGTGATGCAATGGCACTAGCAAGTAATACAGTCATAGCAACACCAGATGAGATAGAAGAATATCACGAAAGAGATGTTTTTTTAGAAGAGCAAGAGGGAGATTTTGCATCATGGTAGATGAAGTAACACCAAGCGGAAATGAAATCAATACTTATTTTTTGATAAATAAAATATTCGGTGGAGATGGAGCAGAAGCATTAAGGGTATCAAGACGCTATCCACAAATGAAAGTAACGCTTACACCTAAGAGTATAGAAAGATATTTGATTTTAGAGTGCATAGAAGATAAAGGGCTTGATGATGAAAGCATCGTAGAGCATTTAAGTAGTGAAGAACACAAGATTAACATATACAGAGTTAAAAGACTTAGAGAGGAGTTAGAAAGTGGCAAACGAAAATTTTAATGATGAATTAGTAGCAGAGTTAGTAGCCATACGAGATGATGCGATAAATGGTTATATGCAACATAAGAACGACTTTATAGCATTAGAAATGGCTTATATTAATGAGCTATCACATAATCAGCGAAAGAGTTTATCAAACAGACGAAAGAGTGCATTAACACCAAATCTTATCAAGCCTAAAGTAGATAAGATAGTAAGAGACTTAATGAAGTCATTTTTCGGTAATGATGAATTAGCACTTATTAAAGCAGATAACAAAGAGAGTGAAGAAGATGCAAAAGTATCACAAGCACTCAAAAAAGAACTTAAAGAGTATGGAAGAGATAAAAATCTATACACAAATTTAAGACCAGTAGCCAAAGAGGCTTTAGTATATGGAACAGCAGTACAAAAAATATATTGGAGTTCAAAAGAGAATAATATCAAGTTAGAGAGATGTAGGCTTGATGATGTATATCTTGACCCTTATGCACCGACTACACAAGATATAAATTACTTAGTGCATAGGGTAGCAAGTATGACTATTGCAGATGTAGAGAAACAATATGCAAAGTTAAATGTAGATTGGAAGCAATATGTAAACGCATCGCTCAATGCTCAAACTAATCAAAATCAGTTTACAGATATTGGTAAGTTTCAGAGAGTAGAGTTTCACGAAGTGTATCGTAAGAAAAATGGCAAGTGGTATGTATCTACAATATTAAATGATGATGTAGTATTAAGAGCTGATAAATATCTCAAAGATGGTTTACCTTTTATAATTGGAACGCTTGACCCTCAATTCGTGATGATAAATGAACCAGTCAATCCAGTCCGTGCATATGGTGGTGCTTTTATCGCTCCTCTTATGTCTTTACAAAACGAGAACACTATTAAGCGTAATCAGCAAATAGATGCAACAGATATACAACTTAATCAAAGATTTATTACTACTAAAGAGAGTGGAGTAAGAGAAGACGACCTTATATCTAATCGTAAAAAGATTGTAGTTGATAATATCGCAAATATTAGAGAGTTACCAATACCAAGATTGAACGATAGTATATTTGATGTTCAACAGTTATCAAGAGAAGCAGAAGAGATAAGCGGTATTTCTAAGTTAAGCGAGGGAATGGGTGGAATGGGCAATAAAACAGCCACAGAGATAGAGGCTTTACAGATGCAGGGTAGCAATGTAATAGATGATATTTCAAGAGCATTTAATGAGAACTTTTTTAGACCACTTATCCAGAGAATAGTCTTGCTTATTTATAAATATAAAGTGAGTGAGAACTTTATAGATATTAATCGTAAAAGACCTCTTAAACAAAAGATAATCATAAATGTAGGCATAGGCTCAATTAATAAGATGATGCAGATAGATAGTATTGATAAAGCAACAGTAACAGTAACACAAAGCTTACAGCTATTTATGCAGATGCAGGATATGGCAAGGGTTAAAAAGTATATAACAATGCTAGATAGCTTAAACATAGAGAAATTGAAGCTTTTAGGACAAGATAGCATTATAGAGAGTGCAGAAGAGGCAGAAGAGCAAGAAGAGATGATGCAACAGCAACAACAAGCAATGATGCAACCACAACAGGAGGTAATGCAATGATAGCTAATGAACAAACAAAAGAAGAAGTAATCACACCAGAGGAGGTAATAGAAGATGAAAATATCAGCATAGAAATTGAAAACAAAAGAACTTTTTTAAGAGATACTGAAAGAGTTTTAGCAGAAGCAAATCAGTTATTAAGTAGTGATGTATATTTGTTAATGCAAGATGATTTAAACAGTATGTATCAGAGTTGTTTTAGTATAGCATACAGCACGGAAGATGCTCATAAAGCTAAATATGCACTTGAAGAGATGAAAGGTATAGGTAAGGCAATGAAAGTGCTAGATAACTTGATTATTAGGCTTAAAGATGATGCAGATTTAATCGGCAATGAAATTTTAGAGATGGAGAAGTAAGATGGCAACAGCAATAGTAGGTAAAAAGTTCGTAAAAACAACAGCAGTAGAGGTAATAGATGCAACAGAGCATCAAGTGTTACTTCAAGATGTAAACAAACAGCATGAGACTTACACAGTATCAAGAGCAGAGTTTGATAAAGATTTTACACTAGGCGAAACGATACTTAATGAGTATGCAGTTCCTTTAATTACAGCAGATGATGGTATGGCAGTACCCAACAATGAAAACAATACAAAAGAAGTCGAGGAGACAAAATAATGCAAGCGCCAATGATACAAGAACAAGAACAAGAACAAATGATGCAACAACCACAACAACAAATGCAACAACAGCCACAAGATGATGTTCAAATGGCTAAAGAGGCTTTAGGGTTAGATACTTATGAGCAACAACTAGCACAGATGCAATCACAACTACAAGAGAGTAAGGATAAAGCTATCTTTGAAGAGGTAAGCAAGAAGTATGAAGATATCGACCCAGACTTAGTACAAAAAGAGCTTTTAAAATTAGCAGAGACTAAGCCACAAATGGCAGAAGCTTTAAAATCAGACCCAGAGGGGATAGAGATGTTATTTTCTAAAGTTAAAACATCAATGCAACCAATAGACAAGCCAGACGATATAACAGATAGTGGAAACAATGGTGGTAATGAAAACAGCGACTTTAACAAGAAAATTGAAAAAGGCACAGCTAACGAAATTGATTTAGGCGATTTTATCTTAAACGCATAACAACTACAAAACCCTACTTAGTATTAATTTACAGACAAAGTAGGGTTTTTTCTAAAACTCCCTTATTTTAAAAATCTTTTTTTGTAAGAATACGGATACTTTTAAAAAACAGAGAAAGGGAAGAGTAAATGCTAACAACATTAAACACACAATTAACACAAAAGCCGTCGATAGTCGATGCGATTATTAAGCAGGGTGTAGCAACAGCACCGATTTTACAACTTATTGGCACAGGTAGTATTTCAGCACCTAGTCATAGTTGGATTAACGATAGATATGCAGATGCAAAAGATAATGCAAATCTTGAACTAACAGACTTAGACGAAAACACAGTACCAACAAAAACAAAAACAGCCAATGTCGCACAAATCATTAAAAACGAGGTAGGTGTAACACAAAGACAAATGCAAATGAGCCAATATGGTGGCAAAGAGTGGGCTTATCAAGTAGGTAAAAAAGGTAAAGAACATCTTAAAGATATTGAGTATGCACTTTTAGGTTTAGGTAACAGCGACATAGAAGCATCACCAGTTTCAGCAACAGCATCTAAAGCACCAAGAATGGCAGGTTTATTTTACTTTGTACCAAACGAGCATAGATACACTCCAGATGGTTACGATGCAAGTGATGATAGTACCTTTGTGGATTTTTCACTAGATGAACTTCATAACTTCTTAGAGCCTTTGTGGAAACGTGGAGCAATGGAAGATGATACATTTAAAATTCTTTTAGGCTCAAAACTAAAGCAAAAAGTTAATGCGGTATGTAAAGATTATATTATCAAATATAACCAAGCACACGCAGGAAAAATTGACCCAACAGTTACACGTATTGTTACAGACTTTGGAGAGGTAGAATTTCAACTACACAGACACTTTGCAGGTGATGCACTTAAAGATAAAATGATGGCAGGTAAATTTAAAGAAGCAAGAGCGATGTATGTTTCTCAAACTTCATTTAAAGATGTTCCTACTTCAAAAACAGCTAAATATGGTCGTTACTATTCAGATTTAACTTTAGAGGTTAAAAACGGAGATATGTTCGCTTCATCTAAAGGGTGGAAATAGTTAAATGACTTATAGCCAAGTAAGAAAATCAGTTGTAGGACTTTTAAGAGGGGATAACTCTAAATCAGAAGAACTTTTAACAAGTGATGATACTTACTTAGCTATGGCATTAAGAGATGTGATGCTTAGATGTATTCCCTCTCAATTAGTAGCACCTTATGATGATACAAAAACAGATATTTTTCGTAGGATATACAGCACTTACAACGATATTGATGAAGTCTATAACCATTGGTATATTAGAAATGCAGTTGTAAGCATTGAAGATGATGCAGTAATAGATATTGATGAAGAGCTTACACAAGCTATTATCTATTATATGTGTAGTTATCTTACGAATAAGAAAAATATAGATTATGCAAAAAATGCTCAAGATATTATTAGTTACTATAACTCAAATAGTGTAGATTTATCACAATATGAATGAAACAGAAATTAAACATCTAGTCTCAAATATGGGAAAAGATATTGATGAAAAAATCAGAGAAGAAATCAGAGAAAACAATAAAAAGATAGTAAGTAATGTAATGTTATTTATACAAATAATCATAGTTATAGTAGTTATTTTTTTAGAATTTAATAGGTAGTTTATTAAAGGGCTTTTTTAAAGCTTTTTGATGAGCATAGCTCAAAAAATTAATACAAAAGGTTTATATTATGGCAGATAATGTAACAACAGACGAATTAGAACAGGCTTTACAAGACTTAGCAAATGAGATGGGTTTATCCGTTAAGGAGTATGTAGAGAGTTTAGGTTATGCAACAGTTGAAGAGCTTACAACTTCTAAAGCAGACTTACAAGCACAAATCACAGCTATTGTGGAACTTGATGCAGATAATGGTGCAGAATCACTAGCAGAAAAAATCCAAGCTATTGACGCTGTTATTTCTGATGGAGATGGTGTTGTTCAAAACATCTTAGGAAAAATCCTAGAGAACAAACAATCAGTATTAGATGAAGTTTCAAGAGCAACAGCAGCAGAAGCAGATTTACAATCACAAATCACTTCTAACTTAAACAAATCAAATTCAAATGAAACAGCATTAGGTAATCTATCAGATAAAGTTGATGCGAACAAATCAGCACAAGATACAGTAAATGCAGATGTTGAAAGTCGTGTTGCAGGTGCAGAGGGTGCAATTTCTACTCTTACTGGAGATGAAACAGTAGAGGGGTCAATCGCTAAAAAAATTGCAGATGAAACAGCTCGTACAAATTCAGCAATCGCAACAGCTAAAGCAGGTGCAACAGATGATGCAAAAGCTTATACAGATGAACAAATCGAAGCAATCACAGGAGATACAGCTACAACAGTAGAGGGTCTTGATGGTCGTTTAGGCGAAGTTGAAAACACTTTGGCAGACACAACTGATGAAGATGATAACCTTGTTAAAGGTATTGTTACTCGTGTTGGTGATGTTGAAACAGCTTTAACAAATGAAGCAGCAAGAGCAGTACAAGCAGAAGCAGATATGTTGGCACAAGCTAAAGCATATACAGATGCAAACACTCTTAAAGCATCTTCTATGGATATGTGCGGTATTCACAATAAATTCCGTGCATCACTAGGTTTAGCAGATAAAGACTGTTCAGGTGGAAATTCAGGCGGTGACGGTGACGGTGCAGTAGTTTAGACTATTGCATTAAGAACATTTTTTTGTGTTCATGTAGCCCTCTTTGGAGGGTTATAGTGAGTACAAGCTCTAACATCAATACAAAGGTAATAATATGGCAGGATTATACAAAAAAGAGGTACTGATTAGACCAGTATCAACAATCACGGTGCAAGGTGCTAAAGACTTTGCTACTAATTGGATGAGAGATACATTTCAAGAAGTAGATAGCAACAAAGATGCAGACGGAAATTATATTGACTATTTTTTCGCAGATGTTTTCGATGCAAGAACAGGGAACATTTATAGAGTTTTTTCGGAAGCATGTAAAGATAAGTACAGTATGGGCACATTGGAGTTTGATATTTTAGATAAAGTACAAATCAATGAGAGCATTAATGCAATAGATACAACAGTAGAACAAGCAAATGAGCAAATCGAGGCTATGGGGAACATAGTATATCAAGCGGAGGCGGTAGTAATATAATGAAAAAGAAATTAAATTTTATAGTGGATAATAACAATTCAAGTGATGCTTTAATCAAGAGCAAAATTCTTAGTGAACTAGGCGAAGATGCACTTAATCAAGAAACTGTTATCTTTGGAGCAGATTTAAAAATAGGGCAAACAAAAAGAAGCAATTTTGATATTTTTTATATTACAAGAGATTACAAATACTATCTAAATGGTGAACGTGGAGACCCCATCAATGATAATGGCGATATAGTTGATGTCTCACAAAAAGAAGCACCAACATACTTTAGACTAAAAGCAGGAGAACAAACAGAAATTCCACTAGATATAAGTAAAACTATTGTCGTTTTAGCGCTTTCTGATGAACTTTTAGAAATGGTTAAAGATTATTATAGTGAAGATACGGAGATGTCTTTTTTCACAAGAAACATTATGAATTATTCTAAAGACGCAGGAAAGTTCATTTTAAATGAAACATCAAAAATGAATGAGCAAGAAAACTTTATAATTTCATTTCCTAACAAAAATGATACTTATCATGGTTATATTAATGTTTTTCATATTATTAGCTCAAATGATAGATTAATGCCTGTTACAATAACAGTTAATACAACTGACGAAATAGGCGAAGATGGTAAAAAAGCCTTTGAATTTGTATATGATGGAAAACATTATAAATTTATTGATGGTAAGACTTCAAAGCTAGTAAGAAGCTTAAATATTGAAAGTGAGAGTGAAGAAAGTGAGAGTGAAGAAAGTGAGAGTGAAGAAAGTGAATTTGTAGTCCAAACAATAGACGAATTACAAGCAGATGGTATTGAAAGCGTAGTTAGATACATGGCTGTTGGTGGTGTTACTTTATGCGATAGCGAAAATGGCTATTTACCAATCGTTACTTATGATGAAAACGGAATCATGCAAATAAGCAAACCAGTTCAACCAAGCGAATTTCCAGTATATGAATACAGCATTAATGGTATAGAAACTGACAAAACAAACTTTGTAGGTGATGGACTTGTAGAGCGCTTTAGTATATCTAAAATTGCAGGTGGTATTAGTAAAGAGGTTGTTGATTTAATTAATGGAAAAATTGATAATACAAATTCTAAGATTGATAATACAAATACAAGTATTAATGCTATTTCACAAAGAGTTGAGCAATTAGCAGTAGATATTCCAAATGAAATTAAAAATGATTTTGCACCAGAAGAAATCACAAATAGCATCATTTCAAATGAAACACTATTAGCATCATTATCTAATGCAGTAATGGAAAAAATTAGATTAGCAATCGTTGCTAAAAATGGCGATGAAATCACAAGTAACTTAACTTATGACGAAGAAAGAAATGCTTATGTACTTGATTATGATACTTCATTACTTGATGGTACAGACTATTCGATAGAATTTAAAATAGTGTAGGTTTATTATGAAAAAGATTAAACTTAAAATTGGTGGAAATAGTGGTAGTGAAGATGAAAATAAAATTGAAAGTAGCAGTATAGAAACTGAAACTGAAAAAGAATGTGAGTTTAATAGCGACGGTAAAGCAGGCGTCGTTATTAATGGTAACATTTATTCTTTTTCTATTGAAGATGGGAAATTGTTTATAAATGGTATTTGTAAAGATAAAACTTTAAAAGTACATACAATAACAGATGAATTAGCTACATTTAACAACAAAGAAAGCTATGAGTGCAAATATGATGCTACTTATGATAAGCCTTTTATTGAAAGGGATAGAGCTTTATATTTTTTGAATATGTATAGTTCTTATGGATGCGATTATCCAGATGAAGATGCTATTAAAGAAGTACATTATATTCATTATAATTTTAGTTTAGATAATTTATCAGAATTAGAATTAAATTTGCTTATTAATAAAATTGAAGAAGATTCAAAAAAATTTAACAATACTACATGGTTTTATTTTGATGCTAATGAAGTTTATATTGCATATAGTTATTTTAATGATAGTAACCATGCCAGTATTTCAACAAGCATTAGAAGTTCAGAAGAATTGTTTATTATAAAAAACTCAATCCTAAGAAGAGACAAAAACACAAAAACATCATTGAGAATTAACTTTAACAATAATACAAATTTGTATTTTTTACCAAGCTATTTGGATGCTTTTTCTTGTGAAGATGGGATAAGAATTGTCTCAAAACCAGATACACAGTCGATAGTTAAAGCTATATTATCATTAAAATATATCAATAATTTAAGCTCTATTGACATTGTTTTAAAAAATAAAGACGAAAGATTTTCATCTGAATTATTTGCTCATATAGTGGTAAAAGATAACGAAATAGTTATTACATATTCTATTGTTAATCACGAAATTAGCCTAGAAGAATTTGATTTTTTAAAGAAAGCATTTTATAGTGTTTTTAAAGATGATATGATTAAATGGGACGTTGAAGATGAAGACGGAAATGTAATAAATAGCTTTTATAAATTTGCTAACGAATTTGATGGATATGTAAATGATTTCATGCCATATAGTAGCTTTATAGATAATTCTAGTAATATAACTTTTATAGCAGGCTCTTATGGCTCAAACCCTAGTGGCGGTTGGTTTAACCATGATGAAAGTTACTTAAACACTTATTTAAGTGATGAAATAATTGTAGGAGATAGTGAATACTTTTTCCAAAATTTAGATTATCTAAAAACACTAACAGACTTAAAAGGAAAGAAATTAATCTATGATAAAGCCCACAGTATAAATCATACAGGTTTTTTAAAAAAAACAATTCCAGAGGGTTTTAGAGAAGTAGTTACAAGATATTGTCATTATATTAAAAACGAAAGTTTTACAAGAACATTGGTGATAGAAGAAGATACACCACTAGAAGAGATTTTAGATGTATTAGATGTAAAAGTAATTAATCACGAAATGCCAATATTTTTTAGTGGATTCCTTAACAATTCTAATGTTAATGAGACAATAGAAGTGATGAATTTTGAAGTTATAAAATATACATCTGATGAAAAAATATTCGGAGCGAAAGCAACAAGAGATATAGAAATTAACACTAAAGTAAATTCTTATGTTTTTGAAAAAGATGAAAACGGAAAAGAAATACCATACCATTTAACATATAATAAAAAATATAAAGGATATGGTGGTGATTTAACTAATTTTCTTATGACGAAAAGAGATAGATGTATTGTAGATGTATCTAGTATGCTGCATGGTGAAATTAGCACCGATATTAATTCTTATGGTATTAACAATATATCTTTAGGAGGTCTTGATGTTGTCTCTAAGCTTTTATCTAATGGAGAATGTTATGTTAGTTTATTAGATGTAACAGGAGATAAAATAGAACAACAACCGTGTTTCGACTGTTTAACTGAAAATTTTTATAGAATCGGAACTACACTAGGGTCTGCTTATACAGATGATGTAATGTATTCTCATAGTAGTATGGATTTTTATATTAACAGTAAAAAATGCGATAAGATTGATGGCAAAACAGTATTTTATGTTTTTGATAATGTAATTACAGATGATGCACTTGATAGCGAAAATGTATCTTTATCTTATAGATTATTTTATGTTGATGGTGAATTATCATACGAAAAAGTTGTTGATAATGTAAAAATTATTGAAACTAGATGGAATGATGATAAAAATGTTATAGAAGTTGTTGGAGAGCCAGATTTTCCTACACCAGACCCAGATTTAGAGCCTAAAAAAGTAACATACGATATTTCAAAAAATGAAGATGGAAGTATAGACATTACATGGAGTAATGGAAGTGATATTGATGCTAAATTCTTTACAATAGGCGATAAAAAAGTTTTAATACCAACAGGAGGAAATTAGTTATGAGTAGAGCAATTCACAATGAGCCTAGTGTATCAGCAGGCTGTGGTTACAGAGCAAGTGTAAGTAATGGTAAAGTAACAATTTATCCAACTGTTAATAATTCAGATTGTTCTAAAGTTAAAATAGGGTTAGGTGATGCTACTTTTACCTTTGACCCTAAAAACCCACCAGACACTATAAAAAGAGTGATAGGGTCAGATAGTAAAGAAAAACACGCATATCAAATAACACCAGTTCCTAAAAGATGTGTAAAACTCTTTAGAAGTGTTGAAACAGTAGACGAAAGTTTCACAGATGCAGACGGAAAAACAACAGAAGTAACGATGCCTAAATTAAATGGCTTCAAGATAGACGGCTATACTAATGGAGAATATCAAGCAACAGGGATAAAAAATGTAGCTTCTCATGGTGGAAGAACTTTAAACTCACAAGGTATATCGTTATTTACTGGTGCAGTACCTCATAATATACTTATTAATGCAGTACAATTATTTACTTATCATTATGGATATGCTTATCTTGATTTAGAGGGATATGTAAATATCGTTCAAAATGGAGCAAGTATAAATACACGTTTTAATATGGGTAAAAATGTATCAGACCCTGATATAACAGAGTTTACAGTAAAAAGTGATAACAATACTTTTATTTGTAGAAATATTTATAACCATGCAGTTGAAGTATATGCACCATATTCTAGCGGAAACTATTTTACTCATAGAACTATAACAAATGGTGTAATTAGAGTAGCATCGGGGCAAATGTTAAAACAAGCAAAAGTTGGTGTTATAGAGAAAGCTATTTTAACAGATGACGGAAAAGCAGTAGCAATTGGTGAAAATGATGTAGTAGATATTATGCCGAATGGAAATGGTGGAATAATTGAAATAAAACTAGATAACGGTGTTTCAAAAATTGTTAGAAGTGTTGGAGCTTACTCTATTAATAGAGATAAAGAATTGTTATACGATGGAAATGTTATAGCAAACAATATTATATCACTAGGGTTATTTTCACAAAGCCATCCTCAAGGTTTGATGCTAGGAAAAGCAGGAACAGAAACAGAATTAGCTAAGAAAGAAGCATTAAGTGTATTTTCAAAAGCAGGTGTTCAAGATAGTTGGAAAGATGCTTATACTTCATGGTACGATAATCAAAGTTTACCAAATTGCGGATGGGCAGGAAGTGGTGAAAATTCAAACACTACTAGCAATTCACTATGTTTTAAACAGTCAGTATGTATGAATGTTGGTACAGGTGTTTCTATTCTAGTTACAGATACAAACGGTGAATATTACAAAGTTTCAGGAAGTACATTAGAAAAGCAAGTTTTACAAAATACTGATGGGAACGGTTTTAATGCTGTATATACAGTTAATCAAGGTGGAAAGTTTATTGCATTTAATTCAAGTAAAAAGAACTTTTCTACACCAGAAACAAGTCACGACACAGACGACTATTTATTTAGATTTTAAAAATATCGCCCTCAATAGGGCGGTATAAATAATCAATACAAAAGGAGTAAGTTATGAAGACTTACGAAATAGGGCAAAATTTCGATGTAGTAGTTTCTACAAAAGCTACACTTTTAGGTGCAGTTTCAGGTGATTTTACAATAGAATATGCACCAACAAACGACCTTACAAATGTTACAGCAGTAAGCGGTGGACTAAGTGAAATCGTAGAGGCTATCAATTCAGATGATGCACACACAGCAACAGTAGATGGTGGCGTCTCTTATGGAGCATCTTATATCAAAGTAGCTAGTGGACACAATGTTGTAAGCGGAGATTCAATCGAGTACACAAGTGGTAAATATGTTTTTGTTACAAAAGCAACAGATACAAAACTTTATCTTAGAACAAAACTAAGAGCATCACTAGCAGATGGAGATACACTCACACAAGTTGGAAACACGGGCGTATATTCTACACCAGAATTTGCTATTGCAGCAGAGGGAGAATATCTTGTAACGATTAAAGCACCAGAACACGGTATTATCGTTGAAGATAGAATAAGAGCTATTGATAGTACAGTAGAGCAAGTTATCGACCCAGATGCACCAGTTTATAGCGATGTAGCAGTAGCATACTAAGAATATGCAATGATAGTAAGAGTTGATACGACAAACCTCACTAGAGGACTTGAATTTAGTGTTTTAATCCAAACGGATAAAGAGCCTACTATATCACTCTATGCTTTTAATTCAGCATCTCACGAAACAGAGGTGTTGGATTATACAATCGAACAAAGCGGAGTGTTTTATAAAGCATTATCAAAAGCACCTTATTTTAATGGTTACTTATTAGCTAAAATAAATAATAAATCAATACTTGTTAAGAAAATAGGAAATCCAACTTTACATTTTTTAATAGGATACAAAGAAAATTACACAGTTCCATATAAACTTTTTAATGAAGATGGGATAGAAACAAAGAGTGATAATTTTATAAACATAATTGATGGTTTTTATTATTGTGAAATTAATAGTGATATTACAGTAATAGAAACACTAAAAAAAAGGTTTATAGTGAAAGATTTAATGGCTAAAATGAATTATGATGTAACTTTAGGCGATGGTATTTTACAAGATATTTCACTTGATGATATAACACTTGATGCAACTTTAGGTGATGTGTCTTTAGGTGATGTTACTTTACAAGACATAACATTAAATGCAACACTAGCAGACACAAATATAACGGAGTATTAAGATGAGTGTAAAAGAAACCCTCAATGAGATTTTAAATACAGTAGCCTTTGAAAAAGATGCAGACGGAAACGAAACATCAATATTATATAAAGCTAAAACAGATTTAGGGGAATTTTTATCAGAGCATACATCAATAAGTGATGATGAAAAAGCTAAAAGAATATCAGATTTTTTTACGAACACTATTACAAATGTAACTGTTCAAGCTATCATGGTTGCAGGACAAGCACCATTACAAGATGCTCAAATAGCAGAAATACAGCAAGAAACAATAAACAAAACAAACGAGAGCGTGCAAAAAGTTATCAGTATGCAAAATGACGATAAAGCAAACTTGAATAATAGTGCGGTAAACGTGGCAAAAGCAAAAGCAGAAATTGAAACGCTTATGCCAACTCAAATCCAAGAGATACAAAAAAATATAGAGTTTAAATCAAAACAAATAGAGACAGAAACAAAACAACTAGAGATAGCAGATAAAGACATTTCACTCAAAGAGCAACAGATAGGTATAGAAGCGGAAAAAATACCTTTAATGCAGGCTCAAACAGATTCAGAAAGAGCAAAAATAGGCTTAACTAGACAACAAGTAAGAGTATCAGCAACAGAAGTACAATATAAACTAGCACAGCTTAAAGCTATTCAAAAAGCAGGCGAACTAAACAAAGAGATAGAAGATAATAAAAATCTTACAAATATCAAAATAGCTAAAATCTATAAAGCATAGGGAATAAAATGTTAGTATCAAAAGCACTAGAATATATAAACACAATTATTAAAAATACAATAGATGTGTATAAGCTCACAGAAGATAGCAAAGATAGCGAAGATAATTATATTACACACCCACTAGAAAACAAAACAGATGATAATAAACTAGAGGCTTTATACTTTGGATTAAGAGATGCTACATTAAGCACAATACCTTTAAAATTGTTGGAAAACAATACAAGTAGTGCAACTGAATTTAAAAAAATCTCTACTACTGAATTTGTAAGAGTTCCAAACGAGCCAACAGCAGACGGAAATTTAGATATTGACGAGGGTTTATCGTTTGCAGTAATTTATAAAGCTTTATCTTTTTTATGGAATGGTTACAGTTCATACGCAAGTGATGCAGATGCGATTTATGCTAACTTTGATGATATTATGCGTGATTATTTTGCAGAGCGAGAAACAGATACAAGTTATACAGAAACAATCTTTTTTAGATATTCAAGCGATGGTACAGAATGGCACGATAATTATCAAGACGGAGATATTTACATCTCTTTTAAACAAGGGGACGGTGTTTTTAGTGATGCGATTAAATTTGTTGGAGAAAAAGGAGATAATGGAGATGGAGTATCTTCATTTTTAGACTTAGCAGATACACCGACTGAATACACAGCAGATAAAGTTCTAGCAGTAAATAGTGATGGAAATGCAATAGTAATGATAGATGCACCAACTGGGGGAACAGCAGAACAACCCTTTGATGGATTAGACGGAGTAAGTGGAAACATAGCAAAGAATTTCAATGAGATAGTAGGCAACTATTTTTATGTAGATGTAAATGATGATTTAAGCTTTGATATTTCAAAAGATGGTGACGGTAATTATGAAATAGAACTAGGTAAGCTATACACTATTGAATTTATACCAAACGGACACGATATAACACTAGCCTTTGATGCTATGGGAGATAAAACAATAGACAGTTCACAGAGTATAGTAATGGTAGATGTTCTATTTGATAGTATAGATATTTACATAATGGCAATAAGGAATTTTGCATAATATTGTAGTATAATATAACATATTTTTAAGGAGTATGTTATGAAATCTTTTTTACTTTTAATTTTAGGAGTTTTAGCAATGGCAGAGCAAATAAGCATACCATACCCATACCCAAACTATGATGATGATTTACTAGCTAAAGAGCTAATAAATGGTACTTATATGGCATCAATAAGCATGATGATACAAAACTCACAAACTGGCGAGGAGCGTTATGTAAATGTACCAGATAGCCCAGACATCATAAAAAAACTTGAAACAAGCAACGAGCCAGATGCAACAAATGTTAATGCGATAGATGATAATCCTATTGTCTATGATAGAAATAAATCATTAGAGGATGCAGTTTTACCGATTAAAATAGATGTAGGACAAGAAAAGCCTCTTATAGTATCAGAGGCAATGTGTCCGCAAGATATAGAGTATTTAGGAGATACAGAACTTCAACGAGGTTTATATAGAAATGTATCAAGATATGATGATGGGATAAATAAGTTTTTAGTTGTTTTTGAAAAGACAGACGATGGGAGTAGTTCACAAAACACAGATGGGGATATTTATACTTTTTATAAATTTGTAGGACTTGAAAAAACTAAACTATTTGATGTATCAGTAGATGATTACGGAACTCCATATTTTGTATATTCAATAGGAAAGAGAAACTTTTTTAAAGCAGGTGAAAAGATTTATGAGTATAGCGATGCAGGATTTACAGAATTACTAACAGTTTCAATTGGTGAAGTAGTAGATTTTATGATAATGGATAATGATAGAATCTATATAGTTGGCATGAATGCTAAAGCATCGTTACAAGATGTAGATAGTGGCAATGTAATAGAAAGTGATTTTAGAGCATCTCGTTTGGAAGCAGGGAATAGAGCAACAGCATACGCATATAATTACTTTGTGGCAGGGTTAGACACTTATTATGTAGAAAATGGAGTTATTAAAAAAATAAATGGCGATGCTTCTCTTTTTAATGCAAGTGCTAAAGTTAGGTTTGATTATTTAGATAGTAATGCAAGAAGTTCTTTTATCCATTTTAACGAAAAGCATAATATTCACAACTACCCAATTGCTAGTATTCCATCTTATGGAACTGAATATCTAGAAGATAGCAAAGAGGCTTTTTTTTCAATAAGTTACGGAAGTAAAATATATTATACGAAAGATTACATAAACTATAAAGATACAGGGATAGAAGCAGTAGGGCATAAAATATCAGGATATATTTATTATAGAATTGCAAATTTTGAAGATTTTATTTATATCATTAGTGCAGATACAATACAAGCTTTTAAAATAAATAAATGGGGTTATCAAATACCTAGAAGTGATTTAGGGGAATTATTTGCTAAACACGACATGATAAACAGAGGAATAAATAAGATAGGAGATTAAAACTCTCTTATTTTGAAAATGATTATTTGCTAATCTTACATAAAAAGTAGGGATATTATGGCATTTATGTATGATGATAATAGTACAAAAATAGGTACAAAGTCAAGACAAGTGGGGAAGGGATTAGTAAAACCAGACGGAAGTTATGGCGATGGTGTTACTATGAATTTTAATCCACCAAAACCAAAAAATAGTATAGTTAATTCACTAGCACAATCACAAAAATCTCAATTTCCAAATAATTATCCAAATGGCATAAAACCTCCACAGGTCCACTTACAAACAGGCGAAGAGAATACAAATAAAATAGGTAATTTCTTACAGTATTCAGCAGATAAAAGAAATGCAAATATGCAACAAAATTACGATACTTTAAATATGAAAAATAATCAATTTATCCAAACTCTTAAAAACTCTAAATTTCAATCAAGCCAAAACAGACTAGAGAAAGAATCTTTACAAAACAAAAGACTAGCACAACAGCAAGGGCAATTTAACAAAACTTATGACTTTAATGCACAAAAGTTTGATAAAACACACGATTTTGAGATGCAAAAGTATTTACACCCTATTGGAAAAACAAACAATGCAGAGAAATATAAAATAGATAGAACTAAATTATTTACTAAAGACCCTACATCAATAGTACCAGAGTGGAGTGATTTAGAAGATGCACAAAAAAAACAAGTTATGCAACATTATATAAACACAGGCACAGTTCCAAAAATAGAGGGTAGCGGTGGATGGTTTGGAGATGGCTACACAATAGGAACATCACAACAAGCACCAAGCAGTAAGCCTACTCAACAAGCACCAAACACTAATTTTATAAATCAAAAAACAGCAGGAAATAAAACATATGTTCAAGACAAAAACGGAAAATGGTTTATGCAATAATTAAAACCCACTTATTTTAAAAATAAATATTTGATAGGCTATCATAAAAAATAGGCTATCAAAATGCAAGAAGTAACAGACCCTAAAATTTTAGCAATGCTCAATTCAAATACTACACAACAACCTAAGCAAAAACCTATGCAAGAAGTAACAGACCCAGAACTATTAGAAGCATTAAATGCAGATAGTGGAAGAACAATGTCTTTTTTAAAAGGATTTACTAAAAATGTAGATGAATATAGTGCAAGTATTAATAAAGGGTTAGACTATGTAGCAGATACAGTAACAGGTAGAGATACTAAGTTTTTTGAAGACAATAAAGATTATTGGAACAAACAAAGTAAGCTTAACTCACTAGAAACATCAAACCACCCATATTATAATTTTGCAGGGCAAATGATACTTGACCCTGCAAATGTTACACCTGCTGGAATAGTATCTAAAGGGCAAAAAATAGGTAAGGCAGGAAGCTTAATTGAAAAATTAGCAGTTGGTGCAACCAAAACGAAACCTAGAGCAATAGCTACAAGTATGGGATTAGGTGCAGGTATTGGTACAGCAACAACAGCAATCAAAGACTATGGAAATGATAGCTTAACAACAGATGAAAAAATAAACAATATGGAGTGGGGAGCAGGAATAGTTGCAGGTGTAAACGGACTTATATCCGCCTTAACAAAAGGTAGAGTTAATAATGTAATTAAGCCAGAAATGATACAAGGTGCAAAAAGTGATGAAGACATAGCAAATGCAATCTTAAATAATGCAGATGCGATGGGATTATCACCACAAGAAACACAAGCAATTAGTGGAGAGATTTTACAAGGTAAATATCCAAAAGTACCAAATGAATTTAAAATAGAACAAGCAGGATTTAGAAAACAATACGAGCCAAATTTCCAAATGAAACCAAACCATCCACCAGTAACAATGGATATGAACAAGGCTTTATCAGTATTGGCAAGAGAAGCAGACAAGAAGAGGGTAGCACAAGGTTTAGAGCCTATTTATCAACATAAGTACGAAGTACAGCCACAATATGCAAAAGAGAGTATTTATCCACAACAACCAGAACAGCCATATAATCCAAACTTTGTAAGTGGAGATTTTAACAATAATATTCCAGTACCATATAATGCAAATGCAGAGTTAATGCAGAGATACCAACAAGTAGCATCACACCCACGATTACAAGAGCTTTTAAGCATGAGAGAAAACATAAGTGCAAAAGATGCAAAAAGTCCACAGAGAGTAGTTAGCAAAGGCGGTTATAGAGAACTTAACGGAAATGGTGGAGAAAACAAACACGCATACGATAAAGCACTTTATGAAAAAAACTATGCAACTGATTTTCACTTAACAAAGCAAGACATAGGGCAACTTTATAGAGGGCAATATGACGATAACTTACTAAGTAAACTTGAAACAGATTTAAGCACTTTAGATAATCACCCAGACTATGCGAAGTCATTTAATAGTGAAAATAATATTGATTATAAAGCAGAATTAGCGAAGCTTGATGATACAGATATAAAAATGAATAGTGACGATTGGAAAGAAGCAAACGAGCTATTTAGCAAAGGGATAGATAACTTAGTAGTAGGAACTTATGCAGGTATTGGAGAAGATGAAAACGGAAATATGACCTTTGACCCAGAGAAATTTATTTTAGGCTTAGGTGGATATACAGCAGTTAAACACGCACTTAAAAATGGAACAATAAGAGGGAAGTTAAAAGAGTACGCAACAGATGCTATAAACAAGGTTAATTTTAATCCAGAAATACAAAAAGAGGGTAATAGTTTTAATTCTATGTTTGTTGGAACTAATAGCAAAAATTATGCTAAAAGTTACGCTAAAAAATCAGTAGTAGATTTAGGCGGACACGATATTACAAAAGCAAATTATGGAGATAAAAACGGACAACTTGAAATATTTGAAAAAAGTCCTTATGCACAAGGTAGAAACTCTATAAATCACATAGAAGTACCAGACAATTTAAGAAGAAGTGGAAAAGGAACAGAATTACTTAATAAGGCTAAAAATGAGTATGATAATATTTCGGCACAAGCATCTAATGAAAATTCAGTAAAATTTTTCTATAAAAATGGTTTTAGACCTACTTTTAATAAAGATTTATCAGTAGAAGATGCAATAAAAGCTTTTAAAGAGAATGGCAGTAGCTTAAATATGGAGTGGAGAAAAGGGATAGAAAAAGGTGCTTTTAGTGATGTGGCTACTAAAAAGACTATGAAAGAGATAGATGATAGTAAGGCTAAAGTATCTAATGGAACCTGGGGAACATCCGAAGATATAAAAGCAGGTAATTCAACAACTGCAAAACTTGATGAGATATTGGACCACAAAGAACTTTTTGAAAAATACCCAGAATTAAAAAATACAATAGTTCACTTAAAACCAGATATGCAAGGTGCAAGTTTTGATGCTGATGCAAACAGAATAATCGTAGGGTACGATACAAAAACAAAAAATATAAATAAATCTTCATTGTTACACGAAATACAACACTCAATACAAGCTAAAGAGGGATGGGCGAGAGGTGGAAGTCCTGATAATATACATCCTAAAGATATGTATGAAACAATTATTGAAAGATACGGAAATTTACCTGTAATAGAAAGAATAGAAAAAGATTATTTGAATGGAAAAATACCGACTGAAAACAAAATGTATGAAAAAATTATAAATATTGCATCAGGCAATTATGGTGGTATTGAAGCATTAAAATATGATACTTATAAACGACTACACGGAGAACAACAAGCAAGAGCGACACAATATCGTAAAGATATGACACCACAAGAGCGACAAAAAGAGAGCTGGCAAGGTACGCTTAAAAGAGTTGAGGGAGAGTATAAAGAGCCTATTATTAAGTATGATGGTGATGTAAGCGAAATGAGTGTATCAAGCAAAGAAAAATACTCTAAAAAAATAGATGTACTAAAAAAACATTTAGAGGGTAAAGAACTTAATCCAGAACAACAGAAAATAGCTAATGTATATTTAGGAAAAAGAAATATGGCAGAGTTGAAAACTGATGATATAAGTACAATTCAGAATACATTACATTTAACAAAAGGAAATGTAAAAGTAGGAGCTAAACATATTATATTTAAACACTTTGGAGAAAAAAGAGATAGTTTAACACCAGATGAACTTATTGATATTGTCGATATTATAAGAAAGGCAGATGTAGAAAACATAACTCCTACAAGAAGAGAATATACATATTACGACGCAGATAATACAAGGTTAAAAGTTATTGTAGATGAGCATAAGAAAAATGGAAATGATTTTATTGTTAGTTTTTATACTAATAGAAAAAAGCCGACAGTTGGTCACAATGACACCTACTTCAAAAAAGAAGCTTCTAATGCCGACTTTGATAAAGCAATTATACCACAAAAAGAAGAAAAACAAAAAGGACTTTTAGCGAGAGTTGCAGAACAAAAAAGATTAGAGGGATTGCCAGAAAAAGGCAGAAAAGTATATCATCCATTAAGAGAGCGAGAGTATTACTTAGGAGATAGTGGAACTGTTTACTTTAAGCGAGGCAATGGAACATATAGAGAAATGCCTAATGAAGAGATACGAAACGACATACATACGATAGCAAAAATAGGAACAAATAAATTTAAAGCTCAAAGACTAGAACAAGATGCAGAGTTTAATAAATCTTTTAAACAAACAGAAATAACACAAAAAGAAGATAGTTATAAAATGGAACATACAGCACCAACAGCAGACGAGGTAAACTCACGAGCAGATGATGTTACAAACTCTTTTAGTGATGATATTTATTCAAAAGATGCTCAAAGACTTCACGGACACGGAAGTCCTAAAATGGATAAAGAGAGCATAGAAGTTATAAACAAGGTAAAAAATAATCCAGATGCAGAGGTTACGATTTATAGGGCAATTCCAAAGGATGTTGATGCAGGAATAAACTCTAAAGATTGGGTAACAATTAGCAAGGAATATGCTAAAACTCACGGAGAAAATGTACTTAATGGAAACTATAAAATCGTAGAAAAAAAAGTAAAAGCTAAAGATTTATGGACTGATGGAAACTCAATACACGAATGGGGATATGACCCACATACAAAACCTACTAAACTTATGGCAAATGGTATGCACTCAATGGCAGGAGGTTTTGCAGGTGGTACAGACAGCCTTATAAATCAGAGAGATTATAACGGTGACGGAAAATATGATTATAAAGATTTACTTGCAGGAGTTGTAGCAGGAACGATAAGTATAAATGCACTTAAAAAAGCAGCACCTAAACTTTTTGAAGAAGAAGAGGGAGGATTTAAAGCAGGACTGTTTGCAGGAAGCAAAGCTAAAGGTTTTAAAGAGGCAGAGAAAGCAGGAAAAAAATTCGAGGGTAAATATGATACTTTGGAGCGGTTTGAGATAGATGATAGTAAAGCAAATATAAAAGCAACAGCCAAAGAGTTAAATAGTATAAAGAGGGAAAGACTTAACAAACAAGCCGATGATATTAGAGAACAATATGAAAGCGGAGCATTTAGCGAAAAGGAAGCATTAGAACTTCTTGATAAAAATTTCTTAGAGTTACCAAAAGGAAACAATGGAGCTTTTAACCTAAGTGATGTACTAGACCACAAAGAACTATACGACAATTATCCTACTTTATTTGACGCTAAATTAACTTTTACAGATATGCCAAAAGGTGCGAATGGCTATTATGATGCGAAAGCTAACGAAATAGTTTTAAATTCAGCGATGAATAAAGAAGATATAAAATCTTCACTACTCCACGAGATACAACATGCTATTCAAAATAAAGAGGGCTTTGCGCGAGGTGGGTCAGCACAAGAATTTTACAATGATGCAAAAAGTAAAATAGATTTACTTAAATATGAGTTAGAATTTGAGCCAGACGATTTTATAAGAGATAAAAAATTAAAACAACTTAGTGAGATAGAAACAGCTTATAAAAATGGTGGGAAAGAAGAAGCATTTAAAAAATATCAAAGATTATCAGGAGAGATAGAGGCTAGAGATGTTCAAGCGAGAATGAATTATACACCAGAACAAAGAGAAAAAATTGCACCTTATAGTAGTGAAAATATCGCACCAGAAGATGCAATAAATAAATTTAGGCCAGATGATAGTTTAGCTAATGGAATGATGAATAGCGAAGAAAAACCATTTAAAGAAAAAGTAAAAGAAGCTAAGAAAAAAGAACTTAAAGGAAATATGGTCGATAGAGCTATAAATAAAGGTGTAAAAGCAGTTGCTAAAGGTATAGACGATTTAAGTGATAATAAAATAAGTGGAGTATATAAAGATTTAAAAGAAAAAGAGATAGTGGATAATATCATAGGTCATAAGATTTATGAGAAAAAAGATTATATGAAGTGGCGAGATGATGCACTAAGAGAGAGAAGTTCCAGAGGGTTAGAACTTGAAAGTTTACACAAGCAGTTATCAGAGTTACCACAAGACACTAGAGTAGGACTCTACGACTATATGACTGGCAATAAAAATGTAAATATTAGTGATGGGGTTAAAAAATTAGGCGATAAGTATATAAAAGATATTGACGATAGAGGTAAACAGCTAGTTGATGATGGAATATTATCACAAGAAGCATTTAACAGATGGAAAGGTGCTTATTTAAAAAGAAGATACGCATCTAAAATGGGAAGTGCAAAAAATGCTTTTTATGCAGTAAAAGGCAAAACAGTAAATCCGATAATAGCAAGAGGTAAACATTGGAAAGGTACACAGTCAGAGTATGAAAAACTACTTAAAAATAATGAAATAGGAAATTTTACAGATGGGAAGATAGAAGCCAAAGAGTTACCGAATGGAAAATTTGAGTTTAGCAGAGATTGGACACCAGAAGAGCGTAAAAATATGGGAGAGATAAAAGATGCTGCATTTTCTATTCCTGATACTCTTTCACATCTTGATGAGATGGTAGCTCACGCAAAATTATTAAAAAGAGTTGCAGGTAAATATGTTTTAAGCCCTAAAGAGATAGAGAATTATACACCTAAGCAGATAGAAAATGCAGGTTATATAAAACTAAGCGGGGAGAAGTACGGAGCATTAGATGGACAATATGTAGAAAGAAGTGTAGCAAATGATATTCAAGAATTAGATACTCAAATAAATGGAACTGATAGCTCGGTAAAAGAAGCAATATCTGAATATATGAAATGGTATAAATCTATACATACTATTTATAATCCAAAAACTCACTTTAACAATATAATGAGTAATCTTGTAGGTTTTGCATTTATGGAGGGAAGAGGTTTAAAAACTCTTAAAACAGTTGCACCAGAAGTTGGAAAAGGTTTTTTTCCTAAAGCAGTAACGACAAAAGCAAAATCAGAAGCATTAATTGCTTTAAATGCTAAGAAAATGGTAGGAACAGCAACAGAAGAAGAGTTAGAAAAATTAGCTAAATTAGAAGTTGATAATGATGTTAAATTATGGACGGAAGCTAAAAAAGACGGTTTATTCGGTGGAAATAAACTTAATGATACGCTTAACTCTTATATGAAGCCAACAATAAAAAAAGTAGATGGGTTAGGAAGTAAGATACAAAAAAAAGCAGAGGATGTTTATAGCTTTGAAGATGATATTGTAAGGTTTGCATTATATAAACAGTTTAAGGAAGAGGGTCACGACTCAATTAATGCCATTAGAGAGATAGGTAAGATAATACCAGACTATTCAAAACCTATGAGTAAAGTTGCTAACTGGCTAAGAAGATATGGAGTAGCCCCATTTATAGCATTTCCTTATTATTCAACACCTATTATGATGAGACAAATTGCAGAAAGACCAACTAGACCTATGACTTTGGCTGCAATGATATATGGACTTTATCAAGCACAAGGAATGAATATGTTTGATGAAAAAGATGCACCAGAAAGATTTAGAAAGTCTTATGCTCCATTTATGAAAAGTGGAGACAATGTTTATGGAGTTAAATATGATAGATGGCTACCACACTTAGACTTAATGAAGATATATAAGATGCCAATAGATACTTTATGGGGAGGAAATCCTTATATATCTTTAGGTGGTGCTATTACAGGTCTTGCAGACGACAACGGAGGTTATAGTCCTTACTTTGGTGGAAAGATTACACACAGAAAAGGTGTTAAAGGCAAATTAGATATTTTAGGCAGTTTAGCTAGTGGATTTATTACTCCAGACATAGTAGATAGTGGAATAAGCCTTATATCCTCTTTGGCAAGAAGTGAAAAAGCACGAAGAAGTCATAAAGTCTATAATCCAAAAAATACCCCTCAAAATATTTTAAACACTTTAGGATTAAACACAGCAAGTTTTAGAAAAAGTGAACAAAGAAAAAAAATAAGAAGAGAAAAACTAAAATAGCATTATTTTAAAGTGATGTTTTTAATATAATAAAAATAAAAGTTTAGGGTAATTATGGAAAACAGAATAATAGTAATTGAAAGCAAGATTATAGAACTTGAAAAAATCAAAAATGAGTTTTATGATATTAAAGATTCAGTTACAAGAATGGAGATGGTAGATAAAAATATCTATGATAAGCTTGAAATGATTGATAAAACAATGATTTCTCACAAAGATAATTTTGTACAGCATGATAAAAATGAGATGGAAAAATACGGAAGTATAGATAATAGACTTTTAAAAATTGAAAGAATTATGTATATGGGAATGGGTGCATTAGTTGTTATTGAATTATTATCAAAAATGCACTTATTATCTTTAGGAAATTAAAAATGGGATTATTAGATTTTAATTTAAGTGATATTGGGAATATTTTAACAAGTGCAAGAGAAGCGATAACTGGTGAAAAGATAAAAGACCCAACAGAACTGGCAAAACTTGACTTACAGTTGCAACAACTTCAAAATGATTTAACAAAAGGACAGTTGAAAATAAATGAAGAAGAGGCAAAAAGTCCTATGTTATTCGTTGCAGGATGGAGACCTGCCGTTGGATGGGTGGGTGTTATATCTTTATTTTTTATGTATGTTCCAAAAGCTATTGTTATGACTTTAGTATGGTGTTATACAGTTTATTTAACATACCATCCAGAGATAATTGCAGAAGTTCCAGATTTACCAAAATTTCCTGATATGGGAAATGCTGACATTTTAGGTTTGTTAATGTCAATTTTAGGAGTGGGAGCTATGAGAAGTTTTGATAAAAAAAACAAAGTAGATACAAAGGATATTAAATAATGTATGATAAATTATTAGAAGAGTTAAAAAAGGATGAAGATTTTATAGGTATGCCTTATGATGATAATTTAGGAATACCCACTATTGGATATGGAACTAAATTACCTCTTGATAAAACAGAAGCTACATTACTACTTGAAAAAAGATTTAATGATACGCTTATAGAAGTTAAAAATAATGTTAGTTTTTTTGATGAACTTGCAGAAGATGCACAAGAAGTTATTTTGAATATGTCATATAATATGGGAGTTCCAAGAATTATGAAATTTAAAAAAATGTTTGCAGCACTAGAAGAAGAAGATTATAAAGAAGCATCAAAAGAGATGATAAATAGTAAGTGGTATTATCAAGTAGGAAACAGAGCTAAAAGACTTGTAGAAAAAATGAGTAAGGCATCATAAATTCACTGTGTCCATATTGTGACTAAGTACATAGTATATGTGCCACAATTTATGATATAATCCCCTAAAAAAGGGCTATGAGCAACTCGGCTTAGCTTGTACCTAACTACTTCAAAAGTGCCTTATATAGGCTATTACAGAGCATCTTTATTTCGTACTGTGTCTATATTGTGTCTAAAAAGTGCAAAGTTTGACCCTAAATCAATATTTTTACTTTCTATAACACTAGCATAATGAGTAAGTGTAACTTTAGGGCTAGAGTGTCCTAATAGACCCGATAGCTCATTTATACTAACTATGCTTTCTTGAAGCATTAAAGTTGCAAAAGTATGCCGTGATGCGTAGAGTTTATGTTTTTTAACACCTGCATCTTTACAAACATTACTCCACATAAACCTTAGTTTCCTAGCATCATCAATATTTCCAAATAGATATAAGTTGTCTTTAGGCTGTATTGACTTAGCTAATTCATACATATAAGCATTATAAGGCACATTTCTTTTAGCATTGTAGTTCTTACCATCCCCAACAATTCCAAGTGTTCTAGTTCGCTTTAAATGAATATAACCATCATTTTTGAAATCAGATAATTGTAAGCCTAGAATTTCACCAGTACGCATACCAGTATTAAATGCTATTTCAAGATAAGCTTTCATTACACCGTTTGCAACATTTAACAACTTTTCTACTTCTTCACGAGTGTAGTATTCAATTTTAGTTTTTTTGTTTTGTGGAAATCTAATATTAATTGCAGGGTTAGTAGGTATAACTCCATCATCAACTGCTAATTCAAATATTTCTTTAACACAACTTTTATACTTATTTCGTGATACATTTTTTATATTAAGTGATATTAAATATTCTTTAATATCAAGTCTTGTAATAGTATCAATATTTCTACCTTTGAAGTATTCAATTACTCTTTTGTAATATCCAACTGCTGTAAAGTAGCTTCTATTTATACTTTTCTGTTTTAAAAATATACTGCCGTAGTATTCAAAACTTTTAGGCTTTTGTTTGTATATTTCACCTGTTGCAATTTTTCTCATTAATTGAGGTATAATCTCTTTTTCAACAAGTTTGATATTTTCTTTTGTATATTCAAGCCCTGTTGATTTACGATGTCTTATTTTATCGACAAAGTAAGTAATCCAAATTTTAGTACCTCTTTTATAATGTGATGCCATTTTTTTACCACTCCTTTTTAGAGTGGCACATATACTATGAGATAACATCATAACACCTTTAAATTAAAAATCTTTCTATAATAGGATTTTCATTATGATTTTCTTTTTTAGTTGTTAAGAGTTTTCGCATCTCATCAACATTAAATCTTTTTAAATTTCCAACATAAATATAATGCACTCCCTCTTTAAAATCATTTGAAAAATGTTTTTTTATGTAGTTTGTGCTTATATCAAACATTTTAGCTATGCTTGTTAAGGATTTATACATATTAACTTTCCTTTAAATCACTTCAATAAAACAACAATTACACCACCATCGACCATGTAATTTAAAAGCCCCTAAATCTCCACATTCACATTTATTCATACAACAATCCTATAAATAAACCCATCCCCACCACTTTTTCGTAAGAGATGGAGTTCAATTTTTGCTGTTTCAATATCATCAATAAACTGTTTAAATCTTTGACCAAAATTCTCTTTTCCATACAATAGCCATTTAATCTGTTTCATTTAGAAGTTCCTTATTTTCGTAAATGTTACCGATAACTTCAAACACGTTTCCATAATCTCTAATTAACCTTTCTGCTAAAAAACATCTATTATCTGACGGTTCTAATTCTTCTTTCTCAAACCCATCAAAATAGCTTTCACAAACAAATGCTCCGTTTAAGAATGTAACAACTCCTATATGATTATCTGCATCATCATAAAAAATATCCCCCTCATAAATCTCAACACCTGCTTTGTCTTTTAAGCCTGTGTATTGCAAGATTGTTAAATCATCGCTTATCAAATTCATGTAGTCTTTGTGATTTCTAAAAAGTGTTCCATTTGAAAACACACACTCGTCTTCATTAATAAACTCTTCATACTCTTCATCCCATACTTTAAATTTAATCTCTCTACTCACAATTTAATCCCCCATCTCACTATTAGATGTACCGTCAGCATTAACACCATCTAGTAAATCCATATTAGGCTTATAAGGTTTTACTTCTCCAGTTTCTTGATTTATTGTTTCATAGTTTATTTCTACATCAACACCATCTAGTAAATCTTTTTCTTGTTTAGGTGCAGGAGATTTTTTTACTTTTGTTTTTTTAGGTTTTACATCTTCAATTTCTGCATCTTTAACAATCATTTTGTTTAAATCTACTGTATCATTATTCGTAGGTACTGATGTTTCAATAATATGTGTATCTTCAATCTCTTCAACTGTTTGCATACCAAATTTTACTTCTGGAAAAAACTCATTAATGAAGCTTGATTGACTTCTTTTTCTAAGCATCAATTCTGGCATTGTTAGCCACTTACTACCTTTTTTAGATAATAATCCCTCTTTTTTTGCTATCTCTATTGTGTAAGTCATTCCTATAAGTTTCTCGCCTGTTTCTGCATCAATAGCATAAGAGTAAGCACTCTGTTTATCATCGCTTATTACAGTCACTAAACTACCTTTTATACGACCGCTTGTATTAAGCCTTGCTACTAAGTAGCTTGTTGAAAAAGACGGTTTGTTATAGATAATATAGATACTTTGTGCTATCTCCATCACACTTACATTCATACGACTTGCTAAGTCATAGATAATTACTGCACTTGCAACATCTCCCTTTAAATTATCAGGAAAAAAGGCACTTTTACTTAGTGCCATAGCTCTACGCTGTTCAAGTTCAAATCTTTTTACTTCTAACTCTAAAAGTCTCTCTTCTTTATCTAAATTTACTAATGCACCCATTTTAAACACCTCTTCTTTTTTCAAGCCACCATTCAGGGTAGTTTGTAGTTTTAATCACATTGACGACATTATCTTTTTTATAACTCTTCCAAGTTTCAAGCAATTCGCTATAAATTGCACGACCCTCTTCAATACCCACAAATTCCATCTCTTGAACACTAACCATGTAAGGCTTAGTAGTTTCAACAAGTATAAAAACAAATCTTTCAGCTCTATAACCAAGTGAGCTTATAACATCTGTATAAAAAGCCGACTGCGTACCATATCCATACTCTAAAACAGCTTTTTTAAAGTCCTTAATACTCTTAGTTGTTTTCAAATCAATAACAACACCTGCACTCTCTATGTAATAATCAGCTTTACACTTTACAGGAACATTATCAAACTCACTAAAAAATGCTCTTTCAGCTAATCCGCCTTGAAGTAATCCACCCGCAATGGCTTTAACATTTCGTGCCATTTTTACAACCTGCTCAAATAAATCTTTAGATAAAACTTCTCTATCTCCTACACTATCAAGCCATTTAGTTTTAGCCTCTTTATAAAGCTTTGTGTTTTTGTTTAAGTCCGCACCCTCAAAGTCTTCTATAATAAAATCATCATTAAAAGTTTCAGGCTCTAAAACTAACTTATGAACAGCACTACCGAGTGTTAATGATGTACTTTCTAGTTTAAAAAGTTCCTTATTTTCATAGTGTAAAACACTCTCTTTTAGCAATCTGAAATCACTATTTGATAAAGCATCAACCGCAAAATATTCTTTATCACTCATCTTATTTATTATTTTAGGAATTGCACTCATTTTTTCATCTCCTTAAATTGTTTTCTAAAATTCTTAACTGCATTTTCATAGTACACAGCATCTTTTTGCAAATTATTCATTTTCTCCCCATTTTCTATTATATGAAGTATAAACATCCACGATTATAATCACAGATGCAGCACATACAATCAAAATAATTATTAAGCTACTCATAAAACACCTCATGCACTCAAATCAAGTGTATAAGTTGAAAAGCTATCAAGTTCAAGAGAAGCTATTTTCGCACTTTTCAAGTCTAGTTTATATTTTAAATCTTCAATGACTTTATTTTGCATTTTCAATTTTCGTTCAAGTTTATTTTTATCAATCATGTATCTCTGTAAATCAATAGCTTTAATTGTTACTGTTTCGTCTTCCTTACAGAAGTGGGCTAAAAATTCATCTTCATTTTTAAAATTAATCATTTTTTAACTCCTTAACCATTTTTCCAAACTCTGCAACGGTTATTTTCTCATCAAATTCTAAAGCTATTTTTAAAAGCTTATTTATTCTTTTTATACTCATAATTTTGTACCTCTTTTGTATTGATTTAGCCGACTGCCATCGGCAACTATTCCTTTTAAGCACGAGGGCTTATATAACCATATAAAAGGCTAGTTCTCTACCTATTTGTAACGTGCGAAATTTAAAAAAGGAGGTGGTGAACGACTTTATTATATGGTTATATAAACTCTTTTGTCCGTTTTATACTAGACACAAGCTAGTGAGCCACAAGATGCAGGGCTTCCGATTTAGCGACAATATAAACAATTCCAACAAGCAAAGAGACTTAACGCATAAGCACACTCTTACTTCATTCTTCATAATCGAACTTGTTAGAACTCAAAGCGAAGCCAACTTTTAAAAGCTGTTTTTCGTTTTGTTAAGAGAATTGTAAGATATACTTACTTAATTATAGTTTAAATATGTAAGATATTCTTACTTTATGCTATAATTCTTTTTGAAATTAAAAAAAGGTATAATTTAAAATGAAAAAATTATTATTGTTATTAATGTATGTAAGTCTATTTTCTTATGATGATGTAAATGTAAGTAAGTTAGTAAGTGTTTATGATGGAGATACTTTTAAAGTGAATATAAATAGCTATCCTAGTATTGTAGGTAAAAAAATATCTATAAGAGTAAGGGGAATAGATACGCCAGAGCTTAGAACACGAAAAAAGTGCGAAAAACTTTTAGGATATAAAGCTAAAGAAATAGCTAAAGAGTTGCTTTTTAATAGTAAAGTAATAGAATTAAGAAATATTAAAAGAGGTAAGTATTTTAGAATAGTTGCAGATGTTTATCTTGATAATAATGTATCTTATGCGAGTGAGCTTTTAAAAAGTGGTTTGGCAGTTCCTTACGATGGTGGGCATAAAAG
>Ga0256838_1000310_pt1 | contig 32867 bp, 36 predicted proteins | sample 4571419metaG_FD_185978 | JGI IMG/M metagenome (GOLD analysis project Ga0256838, IMG submission 185978) | Hydrothermal vent microbial communities from Guaymas Basin, Mexico - 4571-419 | ecosystem: Environmental > Aquatic > Marine > Hydrothermal vents | place: Mexico: Guaymas Basin | collected... | reverse complement strand
ATAAAGATACGCTAGGCTCGGTTAAGTGTCCGCGTTTCCAGCTTACTTGCGGCATATTGCATTGAAATGCTTTGAGGAGAGAGGGGGAACCCTATTTCTCGATAACAGCTACTATGATGTCGTTCACGTTTACCCCGGTGTAGCCTCCCGTGTTCAGCCATTGGCCTAGTCTTTGGAAGAAGCTGTAGCTGTCGTTCTCCTCTAGGAACCTGCGTGGATCCAACCCCAGCTCTCTGGCCCTCGGGATGGTGTCCTGGTCTACTACTGCACCCGCTGCCGGGCTGTTACCGTCCACGCCGTCTGTGCCAGCGCATAGCGCGGCATACCTCTCTACCAGGCGTAGTCTGTTGAGCCCAAGAGCGAGCGAAAGGCAGAGCTCCTGGCTGCGTCCTCCCCTGCCTCGCCCCTCTACTGTGACGGTGGTCTCCCCTCCTGCTACTAGGGCTGTGTAGCCTTTCTCAGCGAGAGGCCCCTGGGCCATGGACTCGAGTATCGAGGCCACGGCCTTCGCCGCCTCTCTCGCCTCGCCGCGGAGCGTGTCGGTGAGCACCAGGGGGTGGTAGCCTGCGGCTTGGAGCTTCTTGGCGGCCGCCATGAGGGCGTCACGGTTACGGCCTGAGAGCGCGTTAGCGGTACCCTGGAAGACGGGGTCGCCGGGCTTGGGTGTCTCAGGTGCCTCGCCGCGCAGCCCCGCCAGTATCCTCTCCCGGACCCTCTCGGGCACCCTACCCCACAATCCGTGACTGTTGAGCGCGTCATAGGCGTCCATGTAGGTGGTGGGGTCGGGCACTGTGGGGCCCGAGGCTATCGTGTCCAGGCGGTCGCCGGGCACGTCGCTCATGTAGAGGCCTAGTACGGGCCTCGCGCGCGTATGGCGGAGGAGCTGGCCGCCCTTCACCGCGGAGAGGTGCTTCCGGACCGCGTTCAGCTCGTAGATGTCCGCCCCGGCAGCCATGAGGAGCCCTGTGGCCTCGGCTATGTCCTCAAGCTCCAGCCCGGGGGCCGGGACCTCGAATAGGGCGCTGCCGCCGCCCGAGACGAGGACGAGGAGGAGCGCGTCCCGCGGCACCTCCTGGAGGAACTCCAGGAGCCTCAGGGAGGAGCGGAGCGTGGCGCCGCCGGGGACGGGGTGGTCGCCCTCAAGCACCTCTATCGGCCCCACGCGGCCCCCCATGCCCCTCGGCGCTATCACCACCCCCGCCTCCACAGCGTCCCCGAGGAGCTCATGGACCGCCTCGGCCATGCTCCTGGCGGCCTTGCCGAAGCCGGCGACGTAGACCCCGGAGCCGCAGAGCCTCCCCCCGTCCGCGAGCTCGAGGCAGCCGCCGCCAAGGGGCCTAACGAGGCGGGGCAGCAGCCTGGAGGGATGCACCGCCGCCAACGCCGCCTCGTAGGCGTCGAGCAGTGGCCCTCCGCCCGGCACCTGGCGGAGAAGCCTCTCCCTGTTCAGGACGCGGAGCCCCAACCCTAGACGCCACCCCCCTCCACCGGGTAGCCGAGCTCCGCGAGGAGGCCGCGAAGCACCTCCAGGAACCTCTCGGGGGCGTCGCGGTGCACCACGTGGCCCGCCCCCTCCACGACCACGAGGCTGGCCCCGGCCTCCTGGGCGAGCCTCTCGGCGGCCGCGCGGAGGCCGGGCCTCTCCCTCGAACCAACCACGACGAGCACGCGGCGCAGCCCGCGCCCCCGTGCCTCCCCTATGGCCTCGGCCATCCTCTCCATCTCCCTGACAGGCGCGGGCCCCGAGAGAACCAGGGCCTCGACGGGGCGCCTGGCGGCGTAGTAGGCGGCATACCTCGCCCCGAGGCTAGCCCCCACCACGAGGACAAGCCTCGACGCCCCCGAGGCCGCCACGGCCCCATCCGCGACAGCGAGGTTCGTCTCCAGGCTCCGGGTCCTCCTGCCGCAGCTCGTGGAGCGCCCGTAGGGCATGTCCGGGGCTGCCACGGAGAACCCAAGGCCGCGAAGGAACTGGGCCACCGGGGGGTTGAGCCACACCGTGTAGCGGAAGCTGTAGCCATGCAGAAGCAGAGCCCCCGCTGCCCCGCCCGCTGCGGCCACAACGGCCTCGCAGCGGGTGCCGTGGGGGGCCTCAACCGTGACAACATGGAGACCCTCCTCTAGAGCCAAGCCCAGCCGCCACCCCTGCTCCCGCGTTATGCCCGCTATGAGAGGCCCCGGTTAGTGGGCCACGGCCTGCCTCCATAAGGACGTGGGGCACACAGAACCATCCTCTGGCTTCAAGGTACTATCGTGCTCTCGCCGCTAGAGAGCCGTAGCGTAGGGGGACGTCGGAGAGGCTGAGGAAGGATGGGAAAAGGTTTACTATGCAGACGGCGTTCTTTGCACTGCTGATAGCTAGGAGGGGCTGACAGTCCAGTCAACCACTAATACAGCATAGTCGCTGTAACTCCAAAAGACTATCCGCTTCTTCGCCCACTGGCCGATATACATTGTCCTGAAATGATGTGTGCCCTTCTCTGTATACCTTATTACGGCGCCTGGTTCTAGCTGTACAATGCTCACACCCACGGCCTTGTCCTTGTTTATCCTGTTCTCCCATTTTGCAAGTTCAAGGCCGTAATCTGAGCGGTCTATAGTCACTATCTCGGCGCCGACACGTGTTGACGGCTCGTAGTCTGCTAGGAATCCTGTAGGGTCGTTATGGTCTGCATCTATTGACTGGATAAGCATATTGTTGCGCCATCCGTTACCCCATATCTGTTCTCCAGGTATGATCTGGTCTGCGAAGCGGTAAACGAACCAAACGTGGCTAGGATCACCGTCGTCAAGCGCCTTGTAGAGTACGTCTCTGACCCTTATTCTGCCCCAGGGCTCGAATGTCGCGCTTACATCGAGCTGGGTCACTAGTTCTGCCATCCACGAAGGGAGGGTGAAGGCTAGTCTTGTTCTCCCCTTGCATTTCGCCACCGTGTATCTCGAAACCCTATTCAGTACATCGTTAAGGTCACCTACTATGGTGCTGTTATCGGTCACAACGTTTGAGACTATAACAGTGCGGCCAGCGACCTTCTCTGGAACAATAGCATATACAAGCGTACTTATCTTTGTATACCTATTTTTTGATAAATCCTCTAATTTAGCTATGAAAGTTGGTATTCCATATGCTGGAACCAGATCTTTAACAACCGCTTCTATACTCTTCGGCGAGCCTATCAGCACTATCGGCTTACCTGTTTCAGCAACCAGACTCTTAGAAATCATTTTCGCAATATTTATCTGACTCTTTGTTGTATTTCTTAAGTCAATAATTATATATAAATCTTTATTTTTATCAAAACTTAGTATAATGTTAAGTAATCTACTTATATTGTTTTGAGCCAAGCCAACAGTATATACAGTGTTTGGTAACGACGCCACATCATGGTCAGGCTCTGCGGCGATATACAAGAGCATCTGACCTGTGTCAAGCGCCGCCGCGCTGCCCGACACTATGCTACGATGACCGAGTTCAGTCATTGACGCCATAGCCAAAGTAACCGTTGCAACCGCGAGCAAGGTGGCTACGAGTATCAGAGCAATGCTACGCGTAAAGATAGGCATGGCCTCTGTGACCCCGCCGGGGCCGGATTGTAAGTGACCTAACACTCGCATCGTATAAGAATTACTCAATATCGTCACAGATGTGTTTAAATTTTAAAAACACGTATATCTGTATCCTGCTCTAGCCTGCGGAAAGAGCGGGCAACGGCCAGCCCTGTGGCGCCACGAAGACTGTCGCTCCTATAGTGTTGTGCCCCATTCTCTTCGTAGTCTCTTAGTCGCTTTGGAGACTATGGACGTTGCTATGCGTATGAGGCCCTCGGCGTCGATGACTACGTCCAGGCCTGTGGGGGGCTTGGTGTCGGCCCCGGCGAGGCAGACGGCGCCCGCGAGGGCCGCGCCAGCGCGGTGGGCGGCCTCGCGGGCTTTTTCGAGGTCGCTGCGGCTGCATTTGCCCATCTTGACCTCGTAGGCTGCTAGTGCCTTCCTCATCCTGGCATCGAGGACAACGGCATCCACGTCGCCCTCGCCGCCGGGTAGCACCGTGTAGGCTGGGACGCCGTCATGGTGCTCTGCTAGGAGCTCGCCGACGCTGAACTGGAGCTCACGCGCGAGGAGCATGGTGGCGGCTTCGGCTATCCTCCTTGGGGGCTGGACGGGGTTTTCGTCGAGGAGGAGCTTCTCGGCTAGGCCGTAGAGCACCCCTAGGAGGGGGCTGGCGTGGCGGTAGTAGACGCGGCGGCCCCGAGTGCGCCAGAGCCTGGTGCGGGCCACGAGGCCGATCTCGGCGAGCTTGTCGAGCACGCCTGTCACCGTGCCCGGAGAGGGTGTGGAGATGAGGCCGCGGCCGTGGAGCACGGTGGCCATCCTGGCGGCGTCCCAGACGCCGGCCCCGAGGAGTCTCAGGACGGCCTCGTAGAGGCTGGTTAGCCGCCTATCCTCCTCCCAGAACACTTCCCCGATCAGGCCCCGGGCAGTCTCCAGGAGGAGCCTGGCCATTGAGGCCAGCCAGTAAATGGGGTCGCCGCGCGCTGCGCCGGGGAGAGCGGCGACCCAGGGCTCGCGGAGCAGGAGGCCCCAGAGGGCGGCCCGTCTCGGGGGGAGCCGGGGCGCCAGGGAGGCGACCACGTCGGCGTAGCTGATTATCGGTAGGTGGTAGGGGACGAGGAGACCTAGCAGGGGGCTCCTTCGGTCGAAGACTCTCTTCGCGGCGCCGAGGCTGGAGGCTGCCAGGACGAGGCCGCCCTCCGTCTCGGCGTGGAGCAGGGGGAGCCTCTCCCAGGTCTCCTCGGGGAGTCTCTGGAACTCGTCAATCACCACGAGGTGGCCCTGGCGTAGCTCCTCCTCTATGATCCTCATCGCGTCCCAGGGCTCCGCGACCTTGGGCCAGCCGGTGCGGCGCTCCAGGAGCACGCTGCGGTCCCGGGAGACGGTGGCGTAGAGGCGCCAGGGGAGGAGCAGCCTGGCGGTGAATGTCTTGCCTGTCTTCCTGCGGCCGTAGACGAGGAGCCAGCCCTGCTCGGCGGCTAGCCGCCGCAGGGGGCCCCACTCGCGGCGCCACAGCACGAGCCTACCCAAACACCGCACCGGTATATTCTCGCGGGAATATTCTCGGGCGAATATTAGCTCGGCGATATTCCGGGGCCTCGGCTACCCTAGGCCGAGCTCTAGCAGCGCGTACACATCCGCCACGCCGAGCCTCTCGAGGCGGCTGCGCCACTCCCTCCCCAGCGCCAGCACGACCAGGGCGGCGGCTGCTGCAGCCCCTGCCTCTCGTACCCCGCGGGCGAGGGCCTCGAGGGTTGCACCAGTCCTCGCCAGGTCGTCGACTAGGAGCACCCTGCTGCCCGCGGGTACCATGTCTGAGGGTATGTAGAGCGTCTTCACGCCCAGGGGCGGCTCGCCGCCCTCCGCCTTTATGTAGGCGCGGCTGCCGCCCGGCGCCCTGCGGGCTATGACGAGCCTCGCATCCAGCGCCATAGCTATCGCCGCCGCCAGTGGCACGCCGTAGGTCTCAGCGGAGAGCACAGTATCTATTCTTCCGCGGAACCTGTAGGCTGCCCAGAGCGAGGCGTAGCGAAGGATGAGGGGGTCGAGTACCGCGTCGCCTAGGTCGGAGACGCTGTCGAGCCTCTCGAGCCTCGAGGCTATCAGCTTGACCGGCGGGGACCTAGACAGTAGAGCCTCAAGGATTGTCATCGCCTGGCCGGTGCTCGGGAGGCGCTGGCCGGTCACGTACTGGGCGAGGCTACTCCTCGGCACCCCTGTGGCCTCCTCCAGCTCCTGGTAGCTCATCCCCGCCCTGCGGAGGAGCCGGAGCAGCTCGACAGCCTCCAGCCTAAGCCGGTACTCCTCAAGCCTCTGAGGCACAGGCCCACCCACGCCACCGGGGAAAGCCCGGCTACTTGACCAAGTAGTTTTAGGGTTTCCTTGCGGAAGCCGCCGCAGGGACTACTTGGCCCAGTAGCTATGCTTGGCGCTCTTAACCTGTTCCGCCTAAGTACCGCTACTCGCCCAAGTAGCCGGCCCCGGGTCTAGGGCTTGGAGCCGGGCGCGCGGCTACTCTACGAGGGAAAGGCCAAACGCGTATATGACCTGGGCGGGGGAGAAGCACTACTGGAATTCAAGGATGAAGTCACTGCGTTCGACGGCAGGATGAGAAGCCGGGCGCCCGGTAAGGGCATCTACTCGGCCATGCTCACAGCGAGGCTCTTCGAGGTCCTCGAGGATGCAGGTATCGGCACCCACTACGTGTGCTACCCCGGCGGAAACAGTGTCCGCGTCCAGCTCCACAAGGTCCTACCCCTAGAGGTTATAGTAAGGAGATACGCGTATGGAAGCATGCTGAGGAGGATGCCGCTCGTCAAGAAACTGGCACGCCTAGAGCCTCCCCTCGTCGAGCTGCACTACAAGAGTGACGAGCTGGGCGACCCCCTACTCCACCCACTAGATCCAGTATACGCGGGGCTCCTCGAGGAGGACGAGCTTCGAGAGCTGGAGGACCTGGCTAGGAGGACTGCACGTGTCCTCGCCGAGTTCTGGGCCGAGAGGGGCCTACGGCTCGTCGACTTGAAGCTCGAGGTCGCTAGGAGCGAGGACGGCTTCGTCATAGTCGACGAGGTCACGGGAGACACGATGCGTCTAATCGATAAGGACGGTAGGCATCTGGATAAGCAGGTCTACAGGGATAGTGGCAGCGTTGAGGCTCTCCTCGACGCCTATCGCCTCCTTGCTGAGGCGGCGGGTGAGCCGGGGAGGAGGTGCAGCTAGGCCATGACCCTGGAGGGGGGAGGCTACTGCGTCGCTGTGCTCGTGCTGCCCCGGCGCGGCGCGCGCGACCCCGAGGGGGAGACTCTGGCCAGGGAGCTGCGGCGCCTAGGCTACACCCGCGTAGCTGATGTGAGGGCCGGGAAGGTGTTCGTGATACGTGTCGACGCGGACAGCGTGGAGGAGGCAAAGAGGCTCGTAGAGAATGTGGCGCGTTCGGCGAGGCTCTACAATCCGGCAGTGAACGCCCTTGTGGTGACCGTCCTTGCCGAGGGTGGCGGTTGTTAAGTTCCCCGGCACGAACTGCGAGGAAGAAACCGCACTAGCGCTTAGGACCCACAGCGGCGTCGAGGCCAAGATAGTGTGGCACCTTGACTACAGGTGGAGGGACTGGGACGCCGCTGTGATACCGGGCGGGTTCAGCTACGGCGACTACGGCCGAGCAGGCCTCATCGCCTCATGGAGCCCCGCTGTCGGCGAGCTCCGGGAGGCCGCTGACAACAATGTGCCGATCCTCGGGGTATGCAACGGGTTCCAGATCCTCGTAGAGGCTGGGCTTCTCCCCGGCGCCCTCCTACCCAACGCGGGCGGCCGCTTCGTGGCCAGATGGGTTCACGTCCGTGTCCATAACCCGCGCGGCCCCTGGCTGCTCAAGGCTAGGGAGGGAGATGTCTACTCTATGCCGGTGGCCCACGCGGAGGGCCGCTACCACGTCGACGACGTCAGCTCTGTGACCGCGGATAGGCCGTGGATAGAGTACCTCGAGAACCCCAACGGCAGTATAGCGTCTATCGCCGGCGTCGCGTCAGCCGACGGAGCCGTGCTGGGCATGATGCCGCACCCGGAGAGGGCTGTGTGGCCCTGGCAGCCGCCCCCCGGCCACGGCACGGGAGGCAAGATGCTCTTCGAGAGCATCGGCCTCGCCCTAAAGAGGGGGTGGTAGGCCGCAATGACTCTCAGCGCCGAGGAGAGGCGCTACGCGGAGGAGAAGCTCGGTAGACGGCTACGTCTCGGCGAGGCTGCTCTCCTCGAGGCTACGTGGAGCGAGCATTGCAGCTATAAGAGCACCAGGCGGCTCCTAGCGCTGCTGCCGCGCGAGGCACCCTGGGTCATCCTGGGGCCAGGCCGCGACGCTGGCGTGGTCGAGCTCTTCCCCGACGTGGCGCTCGCAGCAAGGATAGAGAGCCACAACCACCCCTCAGCCGTGGACCCCTACAACGGCGCCGCCACCGGTGTCGGCGGCATAGTGCGGGACGTGCTCAGCGTAGGCGCCACCCCCGTGATGCTCATCGACAGCCTCTTCCTGGGCCCCCCGGCGGACGGTCTAAGCAGGTGGCAGGCAAGGCTGATAGTGAGGGGGATAGGCGACTACGGGAACCGTATAGGCGTCCCGACCGCGGGCGGCTCGACGTGGTTCTCCGAAGCCTACCGAGGCCAGCCACTGGTCAACGTCGCCGCCCTCGGCCTCGTGGCCCCCGGCGACGTTCTGCCCGGCCGGGTTGAGCCCGGCGACGTGATGGTCCTGGCGGGCAACACCACGGGACGGGATGGTCTCCTCGGCAGCAGCTTCGCCAGCAAGCCCCTCGGAGAAGACGATAGCGGGGCAGCGATACAGGTAGGGAACCCCTTCCTCGAGAAGCTGCTCATAGACGCCCTCCGGGAGGCCTACGAGAGGAAGCTGCTGAGGCATGTGAAGGACCTCGGGGGCGGCGGCCTAGCGGTCGCCGTCTCCGAGACGGCTGCGGCCAGCGGCGTGGGCGCCATCGTGCACCTTGACCGCATCCACCTGCGCGAGCCCGACATGAGCCCCGTGGAGATACTTGTATCCGAGAGCCAGGAGCGCATGCTCCTAGTGCCCAGGCGGGGCAGGCTTGGAGAGCTCCTAGAGCTTCTCGACAGCCACGGCGTAGAGGCCAGCGTCATAGGCTACTTCGTCGAGGAGCCCCGGCTGCGCTTCCTCTACCGGGGCGAAGCCGTAGCCGAGCTGCCGGTCGACCTCGTTGTCTCGCCGCCGGAGCCCCGCAGGGACTGGGTCCCGCCGCCAGAGGCGCCCCCGCTGCCTCCCCTCGACTATCCCGACCCCGTGCGCTTTCTCTCCACGCTGCTAGGCTCGCCGCGTGTAGCCTCGAAAGAGGCGGTCTACGAAGCCTATGACTGGGGCGTTGGCGGCCGAGCCGTCGCCGCGCCCGGCTACATGGATGCCGCTGTTCAGTGGCTCCGCGACTCCACGAGGAGAGGCTACGCGGCAGCCGTCGCGGGTAACCCGAGGTACACGCGTCTCGACCCGTGGCGGGGCGCTGCCCTGGCCCTAGAGGAGGCCTATCGCCGCGTGCTGGCTGTCGGCGCTGAGCCCCTCGCGTTCCTGGACAACATTAACTCGGGGAACCCGGAGAAGCCCGAGCAGCACGGCTACACGGTGCGGATGCTGGAGGGGCTGGCGTGGGCCGCGCGGGAGCTAGACATCCCGGTTATCGGCGGCAACGTGAGCCTCTACAACGAGGACACGGACGGCCACATGGTCGACCCCGTCGCCACAGTGCTGGTGGTTGGCAGGGTCCGGGACGTCACACGTGCCCTGCCAGCAGCCTACCGTGGACGTGGCCCACTCCTGCTTGTGGGCGCGGAGACGCAGGAAGAGCTTGGAGGGAGCGAGGCCGCAAGCCTCCTCATGGGGGACGTAGCTGCTGGCGCTCCACCGCAGCCGAGGCCGTGGGCTGAGAAGAGGCTGCGGAGGCTCATGGAGCGTGTGGTGAGCGAGGGGCTTGCCTTCTCGGCGAAATCGGTCGGCCTTGGCGGCGTTCTCGCTGCTGTAGCCAAGATGGCCCTTAGGGGTGGCCACGGCATACACGTGCTGCTTGACCGTGTCTGCCGCTGCGGGGCTTTCGCGGCCGCTTACTCCGAGACGCCCGGACGCCTGCTCCTCGAGGTGCGTGAGGACGCGGTCGACTATGTGGCCGGGCTCGCCGAGGAGCTAGGGCTCAGCGCTGCCGTCATCGCTACTCCAGCGAGCAAAGACACGCTCAGCGTGAAGTACGGCGATACCCTGAGCCGTGTATCTCTAGAAGTACTGTCAGAGTCCTACACGAGAGCGTTAGACTGGCTGAGAGAGCCGTAGAGGTGCCCTATGTTGTGCGGCGTTGCTGCCTGGCTCGGAGAGCGGGCGTGGGAGGCTGTATACTGGATGCTGCTCGGCCTACAGCACCGGGGCCACGATGCGGCGGGCATAGCTGCCCTACACGGAGGCCACATACATGTCACTGGAGGCAAGGGCCTGGTCGCAGAAGCCCTTGGCAGCGCCTCTCCCCCGAAGGCCGCCGGCCTCGCGATCGGCCACGTGAGGTACTCCACCAGCGGCGGCTACGAGGAGTACCAGCCCGTGCCCTCGCCACGGGGTAAACTAGTCATAGCCTACAACGGCAACATAGTGAACTATGTTGAAGCCTACCGCGAGCTCCTAGGCGGCGAGCCCCCGCAGTGGGACGCAGCAGCTGTCGCCGCTATCCTCGAGCGGCTCTACCTAGAGGAGGGGAGCCTCGTCGACGCGGTGCGGGCCGCGGGGAGGCTGCTACGCGGCGCCTATAGCCTCGTAGCGGCCACCAGCTCGGGGGAGCTCCTGGCGGCACGCGACCCGGCTGGGATACGGCCACTAGCCTACAGCCTCGGCGACGGCTACGTAGCGGTCGCGTCCGAGTCCGGCGTGCTCTCCTCAATGGGGCTCCAGTGGCATGAGCTCGGGGCCGGCACCCTCCTCTACTGCCACGGGGAGACACGGGACTGCAGCGTCGAGTTCTTCGCCCCCACCACGGGGCCCTATCCCTGCGCGTTCGAGTACATCTACCTCATGCGGCCTGACAGCGTGTTCGAGGGCATCCCCGTCCACTCCGCGAGAAGGAGGATGGGCGAGCTCCTGGCGGCACGCGACGACGTGGATGCGGACCTCGTGGTCGCGGTGCCGGATAGCGGCAGGAGCGCCGCGATAGGCTACGCCTCCGCGAGGGGGCTTCCCCTAGACGAGGCTATCTATGTCAACAGGTTCGCCGGCCGCAGCTTCATCGCCAACCCATTCATAAGGTCCCGGATAGTTGAGGCCAAGTACAGCGTCGTGCCAGGCGTCGTTGAGAACAAGCGGGTCGTTGCAGTCGACGACTCTATAGTCCGTGGCTCCACTGTTAGGAGGATTGTACGGCTTCTCCGAGCGGCCGGCGCGCGCGAGGTGCATTTCCGCAGCGCTGCGCCGCCGGTAATAGCGCCATGCTTCTTCGGCGTCGATATACCGACACGGAGCGAGCTCATAGCCCACGGGAGGAGCGTCGAGGAGATAGCGGGGGCTACGGGCGCCGACACCGTGCTCTACGGTACCCTCGGCGACCTGCAGCGCGCAACAGGGCTCCCGAGGCTCTGCATGGGCTGCTTCACGGGAGACTATCCCCTCAAGCCGTTGGAGCCCGAGTTTCTGGAGTCAAGGTTCTCCCGTGGCAGGAGGTGACAGCCGCATGGGTCTCCTCCTCGCCTACTTCTACGAGCGGGACCAAGATGCGGCAAGGTACGCGAAGTATGGGCTGATGGGTCTCCGCCACCGTGGCCCTAGGCTGCGCTACGCCTCCCTGGGCGAAAAGGGCTTCACGGTAGAGGCCCTCGACGCCTGGAGCAGCGGGCTGAGGCCGTCCTCCGGCTATGCCGGCATAGCCGCTGTCGAGCCCTCCGCCTCGCTAGCGCTAGCTGGGGGCGGTGATAGGCTCACAGCTGCAGCAGTAGATGGAGGCTGCAGCGCTGAGAGAGTGGCCGAGCTTGTAGCCAAACGCGGCGTGGATGAGGCAGCCGAGAAGCTGGCTTCAGCAGACTGGTTCGCGCCGTGCGCCGCCGTAGCTTTGACCCGTGACGGAGGCTTCCTGGCCGTCAGGGGCAGGGAGAGTAGGAGACCCCTTAGCCTCGGAGGCTACGGCTTCGAGGCTATCTATGCTGCGACCGAGACTGCCCCAATAACTCTCATGGGTGGAGCCTGGCGGCACGACCTGGAGGCGGGAGAGGCCGTCTACGGCGACCGCCACGTGCTAGAGACGCTGCGCCGCGGCGGCGAGCGGAGAACGTCCCTCTTTGAGTACATCTACATGGCCCGCCCGGACAGCTACGTCGATGGAGTGTCGGTGTACGAGTTCCGCCGGGCTATGGGGGAGAGGCTCGCACAGCTACACAGTGTGAGCATCGACGCCGTCGTGGGTGTGCCCGAGACGGCCCTGCCCTACGCTGTGGGCTACGCCGAGGCCGCCGGTGCGAGGCTCGAGCTAGGATTCGTATCTACGATTGGCAGGATACGCACCGCTGTCGCCGGCCTAGACCAGCGTGAGCGCATGATGGCTCTGAGCTTGAAGCTCAACCCAGTCCCGTCGGTCTTCGAGGCCAGGCGTGTAGCGATAGTGGACGATAGCGTGGTGACTGGCCTCACGCTGAAGACTGTCGTCCAGAGGCTGAGGAGGCTCCACGGTGTACGCGAGGTCCACGTCGCAGTTGCCAGCCCGAAGATAATCCGTACGTGCCCATACAGGCTACAGGTGCTAGACGAGGCCTCGCTGGTAGCCAGACACCTCAACGATGACCAGGTCAGGCTTGTACTTGATGCCGACAGCCTGGTTTGGCTCCCCCTAGGCGAGGCCGTTTCTTGGCTCAACGAGAGAGGAATAAACCCCTGCACATACTGCATGGGGTGAGCGTGGTGCATGTCCTCATAATCGGGGGAGGGGCCCGCGAGCACGCACTGGCACTACTCGCATCCAGGAGCCCCCTGGAGCCCCGTGTATCCGCCCTACTCCCAGCCCCTAACCCTGGGATAGAGGAGGTGGCTGAGAAGACAGGAGGACGCACCATAAACGGCGACCCGAAGAGCCCGAATGACGTTGTTAGAGCAGCAGAGGAGGCCTCACCGGATCTAGTAGTAGTGGGGCCTGAGGAGCCTCTCTTTGCTGGTGTCGCGGACGCCCTCAGAGAACACGGCTTCACCGTCTTCGGGCCCGGGAAGAGCCTGGCGCTTATCGAAATGGACAAATCCTACGCCAGGAGCCTCATGTGGCGCCATCGTATCCCCGGGAGGCTGCGCTACGCAGCCTTCGCCAACCCCGAGGAGGCTGCCGCTTATGCACGCGCAGCCGGAGATGTCGTGGTGAAGCCTGCTCGGCAGGCCGGCGGCCGTGGTGTCAGAGTGTTCGCTAAGACGCTGGAGCACTTGGAGGTCGAGGAAGCTGCTGGAGACTATGCAGCGAAACTAGCGGAGCAGATGGCCTCACGCTATAGCGACCTTGACGCGCGTGTCATAGTCGAGGAGCGTGTCGACGGCGTCGAGTACACCGTGACGCTGGTTACTGACGGGTCTAGCTTCGTCGCTCTCCCCGCTGCACAGGATAATCCGCACCTCTTCCCCTACGATCTAGGCCCCGAGACGGGCGGCATGGGGGCCATCGCGGGGCCTGGACGGCTGCTCCCATTCCTAACACAGGATGAATACAGGGAGACAGTTAGCATCGTCAGGAAGACCGTGGAGGCCCTCCAGGGAGAGAAGGGGGCACCCTATCGGGGCGCGATAAGCGGGCAGATGATGCTCACAGGGCTCTGGGGCCCGACGGTCATAGAGTTCTACTCACGCTTCGGCGACCCAGAGGCTGGGACGCTTATCCCGCTCGTTGAGAGCGACTTCCTGGAGCTTCTGGACCGTGCCGCGTCGGGCCGACTGGCTGGCTACAGGCTGCGCGTCAGGGAGGATGTCTACGTCGTTTCGAAGGCCGTCGCGCCAGCCGGGTACCCCCATGATAGGGGCTTGGCGCGTGGTCATCCTGTCAGGTTCGAGAGGGGCGTGTTGCCTGACAGCTGCGTACTCCTTGTGGGCTCGTTGGCCGCTGGCCGAGCCGGGCTGGTGACAGGGGGGTCGCGGCTGGCGGAGGTTGTGTGCTGGAGCCGGCTCAGCCACGGCGATGCCTCGCGTCTGGCCGAGAAGGCTATAGCGTCGGGCGTTGTACAGCTAACTGACGGCCACCCCATTGTACATCGCTGGGATATTGGCAGCGAGGAGCAGCTCGCGAGGAGAACCAGGCAAGCCAAGCTAGCCAGGATAAGCTACACGCGGCGCCGGGAGAAGAAGCTCACATCTATAGCCGACTGGGTGCCCGGAAAGGGCCTAATAATCTACGATTACTCCTAGGCCACGGCCTCACGTTTCTTTAGCAAATACAGTCCTAAGCCTGGATGGGAGGCGGTGGTATATGGCTGGGGTGTGCAGCCCGAGGGACTGGCTCCCAAGCCCGCTGGGCCCCGAGGCGGCCCGCATACTGTTGCTGGGCGGAGGCGAGCTAGGCAAGGAGGTTGCGCTCGAGGCGCACCGGCTCGGAGCCGAGGTTGTCGTGGTCGACCGCTACTGGGGCGCACCTGCAGCCCAGGTCGCGACGCGCAGCTACGTGGTGAATATGCTGGACGCGGCCGCGGTTGAAGCCATAGTTGAAAGGGAGAGGCCGGACGCAGTGCTGCCGGAGATAGAGGCCATCAGCCCGGCTGCGTTGGAGAGGCTCGAGGAGCGAGGCTACTGCGTGGTACCAAACGCTAGGGCCGTGAGGATAGCTATGAACAGGATAGAGCTGCGGCGCTGGGCGGCGGAAGAGCTCGGCCTCCCAACAACGAGGTATGCGTTTGCCTCCAACGAGGAGGAGGCGTACGAGGCCTGCGAGAAGGTCGGCTACCCTTGTCTCATAAAGCCTGAGATGAGCAGCAGCGGGCACGGCCACGTCAAGGTCGTTGAGGCCTCGAGGGAGGCAGTGGCCAGGGCCTACCGTGAGAGCGTTAGCCACGCCCGCGGCGAGTCCCGCCGCGTCATAGTCGAGGAATACGTGAGCCTAGAGACCGAGTTCACGGTACTGGCCTACCGCTACTGGAATGAGGGCCACATAGTCACCGAGGCCATGGAGCCGGTCGAGCATTGGCGCTACGGCCAGTACCACTACGTGGAGAGCTGGCAGCCAAGCAGCCGCCCCCGTGGCCTCCTCGAGGAGGCCACGCGTATGGCGAAGCGTGTCGCCGAGGCGCTAGGGGGGCTAGGAGTGTTCGGCGTAGAGCTCCTCTATACTACTGATGGCCGCCTCCTCTTCAGCGAGGTCGCGCCCCGCCCCCACGACACTGGGCTCGTCACGCTGGCCAGCCAGGAGTACAGCGAGTTCCACGTACACGTGAGGGCAGTCCTGGGGCTCCCCGTGCCCCGGCCCAGGGTGGTGTCGCCGGCAGCCAGCGTGGCGGTCTACACGGAGCTCGAGCACGAGTGGTTCCCGAGGCTCATGGGCGCCAGGAGGGCCCTCTCGATGCCCGGAGTCGAGGTGCGCTGGTTCGGCAAGCCGGTGACCTATCGGGGCAGGCGTATGGCCGTGGTGTTGGCCCGCGGCGGCACCGTGGAGGAGGCCAGGGAGAGGGCCCGGCGCGCAGCCAGGACCCTCAAGGTGGCTCCGAGGAGGGGCTAAGAGGGATGGGCTACACCTACCGTGACGCAGGCGTGGGCTATAGGGAGCAGGAGGAGCTCAACCGGGCCGCCGTCTCCGCGGCGCAGGAGGCGATGAAGGGCACCTTCGACAGCATCGGCTACACACGCACCCTGAGCCTCGGTGGCCGCGGCGTAAGCCTGCACATGGACGGCGTTGGGACGAAGACTCTGGTGCTGGAGCGCACTGGCGCCCTCTGGGTCGCCGGCTGGGACTGCGTAGCCATGAACGTGAATGATCTCGCGGTGGCAGGGCACCGAGCCGTGGCGCTGGTGGACTACATCGCACTGCCTAGACCCATGCCGGATACTGTCGAGGAGATAGTTGGTGGCGTGGCCAGGGCGGCCAGGGAAACCGGCGCGCTGCTCCTCGGCGGCGAGACCGCGGTGCTGCCCGGCTTGGCTGCCGGCATCGACGTGGTCTGCGCAGCTCTTGGCCTCGAGGAGTATCGGCCGAGCCCGGTGGGCCCAGGCTACGAGCTCGTGGGCGTGGAGAGCAGCGGGCTGCACGCCAACGGCTACAGCCTTGCCCGGCTCATAGTGGAGGAGCGTATGGGCGGCTACGGCGCCCGCATAGGGGAATCCACGGTCGGCGAGCTCCTCTCAAAGCCAACACTAATCTACCACGACCTGGTGCTGGAGGCCTACCGGCTGGGGCTGGCTGTGGCCGCTGCCCACCTAACTGGAGGCGGCTGGGCCAAGCTGCTCCGCATACTAGCCCCCGGCACCGAGGCGGTGCTCGAGGCGCCAGAGCCTCCCCCGATATTCAGGGCACTGCAGGAGGCCGGCAACGTCCCCCTCGAGGAGATGTACAAGGTCTTCAACATGGGCGTAGGGCTGGTTCTGGCCACGAGGCCGGAGCACGCCGAAGAGCTGGTGGCCCTCGTAGAGAGGGCCGGGCTCCACGCGTACCGCCTAGGAGCCACCAGGCAGTCAACCACGGGGACCAAACGCCTACTCATCCACGTTTCTTCCGACGAAGTGCTCTCCATAACCTAGCTCTTTCGGATCAACAAGAGGTGAATCATAGTGGAGCGGCACTCAGGCTGCGGGACCGTAGCCATAGTTGTGGGTAGCAGGAGCGACCTACCCTACGCAGAGAAAGCCCTCCAGGTGCTTAGAGAGGCGGGCGTAGAGGCAACCGTACACGTCTACAGCGCCCACCGTACACCCAAAGAGCTAGACGCCTTCCTAGAGGAATGCAGAGACAAGACAAGGGTCTACATAGCTATGGCGGGGCTCAGCGCCGCCCTCCCAGGCTACATCGCCTCCCGCACCCACCAGCCCGTAATAGGCGTCCCCCTGCCAGTCGGGCCCCTAAACGGGGTCGACGCGCTACTGGCAATAGCCCAGATGCCCCGCGGTGTGCCGGTCGCCACAGTAGGCATCGGGGCCGCCGAAAACGCCGCACTACTAGCGCTGAGGATACTCCGAAGCACTACAGGGCAGCGAGAAGTCTGACACACCCCTCGCCCACTACTAATCCCTCACCCTGGAGCGGGGACACCTGCACCCGGCGCACCAGGCGTTTTTATGTCAACGGCTCTCTCCGCCACGGCAGCCCCCGGCACTTCCTCTCGACTAGCTCAGCCCCTCTATGGGAGAGGCTTGACGACTACGAGGAAGAGCCCAGCGGGGCGGCGTGTACGGGGCAGGCATCCACGTATCGCCGGGCACAGACCCGGCATTGGTCTATGATGCTGGATGGGGTGGAGTTGTCCGGTGTAGATGCGGGCGCCGGACAGGGGCAGAGAGCATAGCGGCTAGGTTGTACGGTGATTGTGGGAAGAAGTGCGGGCCCGGTTTCCTGCCCCTGGGGATGCGTAAAACAGGGGGTTTGGGGCTATGTATGGGTCGTCTGTGGTTTTCTTCTGCGTTACTCGCACTTGGCGACGCGGCGTAGGAACTTCCTGGCCAGCTCCTTCTCCTCGGGGCTGGCCTTGTCCTCGTGGCAGAACCACCAGTCGAAGCACTCGTACTTCTGGAGCCTCTCCTTGGCCTCCTGCTCGGTGCTGGCCGGGGGCACGATGAGCCGGTCACCTATGATCTCGTTGTTGGGCCAGTTGGCGGGTAGGGCGCGGCCGTACTTGTCGTTGAGCTGTAGAGCCTCGACTAGACGGAGTATCTCGTCAATGTTCCTGCCGACGTTGAGCGGGTAGTAGAGTATAGCCCTTATCACGCCCTTGTCGTCGACTATGAAGACTGCACGGACGGTGACGACGCCGCTCTCGGCGTGGAGCATGCCGAGCTTCTTGGCCACGTTGCCCATGGGGTCGGCGATTATCGGGAATGGTATCTCGACGCCGAGCTTCTCCTTGATCCACTCCTTCCACTTGATGTGGCTGAAGCTGTTGTCGACGCTGAGGCCTATTAGCTCGGTGTTGAGCTTCTTGAAGTCCTCGTACCTCTTGGCGAACGCGACGAACTCGGTGGTGCACACCGGCGTGAAGTCGGCGGGGTGGCTGAAGAGCACGAACCACTTGCCCTTGAAGTGGTCGGGTAGCTTGATGACGCCGTGGTCAGTGGTGACCTCCATCTCGGGGAACTTCTCGCCGATTAGGGGTATCTGGCCGGGCATTGTGCCTCACCTGTCCACCTCTCGGTTTCTCCGAGTCTGTTTCTAACTAGCAGCAGCTACGGCGATTTAATGTTATAGCAACAATGCAATGAAAGCATAGGCTTTTATAGAGGCGCTGTAGCTGCTTCTATAAAAACACTTATTTCACGCCCGTTAGCAAAGGGTGGGCTACAGGTGGGAAACAGATAAACAAGACCAGAAGGGGCCACAACCATCTCCCCGGGACGGGACCCATGCTGGCCGTCCTTGCGGCCGCCCTGGCCGGCCTAGTCCTAGCCGCAGCGGGCCTCCTAGCGCAGCACGAGGCTCCGGCAGAGGCCTTCCTCTACACGCCGCAGACGCCGCCGGGGCCCTACGAGCGCTGACCACGCCACCCCGGCGGCGGCCACCGCGACTCCCAGGGCAGCCTCGAGACCCTGAGCACTACGCGGAACACCCCACGCTCCATGGCTTTCCTGAACGCCTCCGGGGCCCTCTCGAGGCCCCACAGGGTCTCAAGAGGCGGCGGCTCGAGGGCACCGGTGCGGAGGAGGCTGAGCGCCTCCTCGAACTCCCTGCCCGTGCCGCAGCGGCTCCCAACGAGGCGTAACTCCTTCACTACTGCCGCTGTCTGGTCCAGTGGCGCCTCGACGCCATGGGTGGACTTGAGGTGGACCACGGCCCGGGGCCTCGCCAGCTCCACAGCGAGCCTGGTGCCTTCAGGCGCCCCCGTGGCCTCGAAGACAATGTCGAACCCTATGCCCCAGCGGCCTAGGCGCCTCGCAGCCTCGAGGGCCTCGTCCCTGCCGCGTGCTACGTGGAAGCCCTTCTCCTCGAAGACCTTGGCTTTGGGCGAGTCTCTGCGTGCAACTATGACAGGCTCGACGCCGTGCCGCCGCATAACCTGGGCCGCGAGGAAGGCAAGCAGGCCCGTGCCGATAACCGCGGCCGTGTCCCCCGGCCGTAGGGGCTCCAGCGTGAAGGCCTTCAACACCGCGGCCAGGGGCTCCGCGAGCACAGCTGTCTCGGGCGCAAGGCCCTCCGCCACGTGGACGAGGTGCGGGGGTGCAGCGAAGTACTCTGCCATGGCGCCGTCGGTGTCTATCCCGAGGGTGCGGCGTGTAGGTGGCGGGCAGTGGATGTAGAGGCCGCTGCGGCACGGCTCACGCCACATCTCCGCCGGGTCCACGAGGTTTATCTCGGGCACGACGAGCTTCCCGACCAGGTGATCCCAGCCCGCTGGCGCCGCCACCACGAGCCCCGCCGCCTCGTGGCCTGGGACAAGGGGCAGCCTCGGGGGCCGGTAGGTGCCGCGGTAGAACGCCTTGTCCGTGCCACATATCCCGACGGCTACTGTCCTAACTAGCAGCCAGCCCCTAGGCGGCTCGGGGACTGGGTGCTCCTCGACACGCAGCTCGCCGGGGCCGTAGAGGACCACTGCCTTCAAGACGAAATGCCTCCCCCGGGGGAAGGGCAAGAGCCGGGGCCGCTAAAATAGGGGGGTCAGGGGCTGTGTGTTCTCCTACCTGGCTGGGCGCCTCCCCTCCGGGGGCGTACTGGGCTGCTTCCTCGCCGCGCGTGCAGCGGCCTTTCCAGCCTGCGTTTGTGGCTAATGGTTTGCCTCTACGCTTTCTGGCTCGTCGTGGGGTGGCTCGTGGTGGGGATGCGGGGTAGGGATGTATAGTTGGCCCCCTAAGGGGGCTTATCAGGCACGCTATCTATGTGGTTCTCGCGGCCCTCTTCATCTACAAGGCGTTCGAGGAGGCGGGCAGTGACCCCCTCTGGGGCCTCATCTACCTCCTTGTGGGTGTCGAGTACATCCTTGAAGGCGGTGGGCCTGGGAGACATGGGCAGGGCCACTAGGCTCCTCCACAATGGGGTCCCAGCACCTAGTTCTTGACGACTATGGGTTGGAGGAGGCCGTAGCGACGCAGCGCTGCCAGGGGGTTGCGGGGTGTGCGGCTCCAGCGCTGCTCCTCGGGGTCGTACATCTCCACGGGCATCGGTGACGTTATGTACCTGGTCACTACCATCGTGTCCGCCTCGCCGCAGCACTGTGCTGCTATGAAGCTGCTTATCTCTCGCTGTAGGCTCGGCGGCGCATAGGCGACTGTGAATGCCATGTCGTTGTTTAGCACGATGTAAGGGGATGCGAGTGTTGCCGCAACGGCCGTGTAGAGTATCTCTGCGCACTCGGCGGGCACTGTTATCGTCACGAGGGCGGGCTCGCTGTCGCGGTGTAGTAGTGGCCCCAGCCAGGCTCTCCCTAGGAGGCCGGAGCCAGAGAGCACCTGGTAGTGGCGCTGGACGAGCCTGGTCTTCAGCTTGAGGTTCTTGGCTGGAGGGTAGCCCCGGGCAAGCGCCACCACCTCCACCTTGTCTAGGTCCGCGTAGCGGGCCAGGGGGCGCGACTCCTGAGCAGTGTAGAGGGCTACGTCGAGCAGCCTGCTGCGGGCGGGTAGCCTCGGCTCAACATGGCCCCTTCGCACCTCGTTCTCGAAGACCTTGCTGTGCGTTATGTACGTCCTTGTTATGTCTTCGGCGCTGTAAGCTACTTTCCCGCTACAGTTCCGCACGGGGACATAGTCGGCCCCGAATATGGCCTTCACGCCCAGCTTCTCCTCATGCGAGTTGAAGTAGTCGAATATCTCCACCCCAAGCTCCGGGGGCACACGGTAGACCATCATGTAGGCGCCGCCATAGAGCTCGCCCAGCATCGCCAGATAGTTGGGGAAGGGGAGCCAGTGGACGCGACGCCACCAAGGCACATGGCCCGGCTCGAACATCACGGAGAGCTGGCGGGCGGGGGTCTCCCTGCCCCCAAGGATGACAATCAAGAGGCGCAGTCCAAGCCACCGGGCATCGGTTATGGCCCAGGAGGGGTAGCCCAACTTCTCGTCGAGCTGGCGCAGGCGGCGGAGCTGGAGGCGGGTGTGCTGCTCGCTCAGACCAAGCAATGAGGCTACACGGCCTATCTCTAGCCTATAGTCGTAGCAGGATAGGGCCGCCGCCAGCGCCTCAAGCCTGTACCTAGGTATCTCAGCCACGGCTCATACACCGCCGCATGGCGAACCACCTTGCGTGGGGGAGCGGCGGCTTCGGCCCAGCCCTCCCGCTGCACACGGGAGGCCCAGATAGGTACGCGCGGTTCGGATCTATTCACACGGTTTACACGTGCGGCCGGTCGGCATGTGTACCGGTAGACGTGGAGCATATGTGGCGAGCGGAGCCTCCCCAGAGCCTTGGGGGCCGTATCTGGGGATAAGGCACGCTACTGTGCCACCATTCTCTCAACGAGAGAAAGGCTTATCTGAACCCTATCTTGGTGTAGGCAGCCCTGTACCTGCACACGTGTAGGTGCTTCACCTCCACCCTCTGCGCTAGGTCGCTGGCGTCTTCCTCATGCATAGTTGCCGCCGGCTAGCCTTTTCTGGGGCCGCATGGGTCTAGCTGGTGGCACCGGCGTGGGGTGCACTGGGACTGGGCTCGGAGAACCTGTTCGGGTGGAGTAAGAGGATTCTCTGGTTTGACGCTTCCCGGGGAGAGGCGCGCACGTGGCGCTACCCGGGCGAGATTGCCAGGATGTTCATAGGCGGCCGTGGCTTTGCAGCCAAGATAATCTGGGACCATGTCGGGGCCGGCGTCGACCCCCTAGGGCCGGAGAACTTGTTTATCGTCGCGGTTGGGCCTCTCACGGGGCTGCCGGGGCCCAACACGGGTAAGCTGGTCGTTGCCGCCCTGAGCCCTCTGACTGGGGGCTACGGTGACGGCAACATAGGCTCCTGGGCCTCTGTGGCCCTGCGGGCGGCTGGTTGGGATGCTGTAGTCGTCGAGGGCCGGGCAGAGAAGCCCTCTGTGCTCGTCGTGGAGGATGACAGGGCCTGGCTGGAGCCCGCCGAGGATCTCTGGGGGCTCGACGCCTTCACGGCCCATGATAGGCTCGTGGAGCGCTATGGGAAGGACGCGGGCCTGCTCCTCATAGGGCTTGCTGGGGAGCGGCTCGTAAGGTACGCGACGGTTGTGGCTCAGAAGGGGCGGAGCGGTGGCCGCCCTGGCCTGGGCGCTGTGATGGGCAGCAAGAACCTCAAGGCGATAGTGGTTCGTGGGTCGAAGAAGCCGGAGGTGTACGACGAGGAGGCCTACCGGAGGGCGGCGGTGGAGGCGATAAAGGCGGTCAAGTCTAGCCCGAGCTACGAGTTCTGGATGCGGCAGGGCACCATGATGACCGTGGAGTGGGCTAACGAGGCCAGCGTCCTGCCGGCCTACAACTTCCGGGAGGGCGTGTTCGAGGAGTACGAGAAGCTCAGCGGCGCGTACATGGAGAGGATAAGGGTTGGGCTGCGGAGCTGCCCCCTCTGCGTCATGGCCTGCGGCCACGTGATCCTCGACGAGGAGGGGGAGGAGGTTGAGCTTGACTATGAGAACGTGGCTATGCTCGGTAGCAACCTGGGCATAGCCCGGCTAGAGGAGGCCGCCGTGCTGAACCGCCTGGCGGACCTCTACGGGATGGACACGATAAGCCTGGGGGGCACGCTGGGCTACGCGCTGGAGGCCGCGGAGAGGGGGAAGCTCGAACTGGGCGCCACATGGGGCGAGGCTCGGAAGCTGGCAGAGATAGTCAAGATGATAGCGGCGAGGGAAGGCGTGGGCGACGTGCTCGCGGAGGGCACTGCGAGGCTCGCAGAGAGGACCGGCGAGCACTGGTACGCCATGAACGTCAAGGGGCTCGAGGTGAGCGCCTATGACTGCCACGCGGCGCCTGGCATGGCGCTCGCGTTCGCCACGAGCCCGATAGGGGCCCACCATAAGGACGCGTGGCTGATAGGCTGGGAGGTCCGCCACGGCCGCATGGACTACAGCGCAGCGAAGGTCGAGCAGCTGATATACATGCAGAGGTTCAGGGGAGGCATGTTCGAGAGCCTGGTCGCCTGCAGGTTCCCCGTGGTCGAGACCGGCATAGGGCTGGAGCACTACGTGTACATGTTCAACGCCGCGACTGGGCTCGGCTACAGCCTCGACGACTTCTTCACAGTCGCGGACAGGATATACGCCCTGATAAGGATGATATGGGTTAGGGAGAGGAGAAACTGGAGCATTGAGATGGACATGCCGCCGGAGAGGTGGTTCCGCGAGCCCCTAACCAAGGGGCCCCTCCGCGGCGCCAAGCTCGACAAGGAGAGGTTCACCGACATGCTACGCATGTACTATGAGGCTAGGGGCTGGGCCGCCAACGGCGTACCTAGGCCCGAGACACTGCGGAGACTCGGCCTCGAAGACGCGGCATCTCTGGCGGAGAAGTACGCGGCTTAGCCCCCTCGCCGGGCGGCTGGCGGCCCCGTTTCCTGTCCCCCCTCTCCTTCCCCCGGGGTCCTCTGGCTTCCTTCTGCGGGGGTGGAGCCGGGTGGTGGAGCCGGTGCGAGTGGAGCGTGTGACCAGGGAGACTAGGGTCGTTGTTGAGCTCGTGGTTGGCGCAGCCGAGCCGGGTGGCCGCGTTGAGACCGGGGTAGGCTTCCTTGACCACATGGTGGAGACTCTGGCCTACTATGCTGGTTGGAGCCTCGAGGCCAGGGTCGAGGAGGTGAAGCGTGTGGACGACCACCATGTTGCCGAGGACTTGGCGCTCGCGCTTGGCGCTGCGCTGCGGAGGTGGCTTGACGGGGTGGGGTGGAGGGTGGCGAGGTTCGGCTGGGCCGTGGTGCCTATGGATGAGGCGCTTGTGCTTGCCGCTGTGGACATCTCGGGGAGGCCGGGTGCCTGGGTGGAGCTAGGGCTGCGGAGGGAGAGCATCGGGGGCTGGGCGACGGAGAATATACCACACTTCATCCAGAGCCTGGCTGCGCAGGTGCCCGCTACTGTGCATGTCCGCAGGCTGGCGGGGCTCAATGAGCACCACGTGGTGGAGGCGGGGTTCAAGGCGCTGGGTTTCGCGTTCCGCGCAGCCCTGGCTCCTGGGGAGAGGGTGGTCTCGACGAAGGGCGGGCTGGAGCCTAGCCTCTCCGGTGCCTAGGGTTCCTGCTTTTATTCTCCTCTGGGCGCGGCGGTGGGCTCCTGGTGGTCCGTTATTGCATCGTGGGAGCCGGCTAGGAGGATAATCCCCTGCCTCGACGTAAAGGCTGGCAGGGTCGTGAAGGGCACCAGGTTCGTCGACTTGAGGGATGCTGGGGACCCGGTGGAGCTGGCTGCGAGGTACGAGGAGGAGGGGGCAGACGAGCTCGTCTTCCTGGATATCAGCGCGACGCCAGAGCAGCGTCGGCCCCTCTACCGTGTCGTTAGGGACACTGCGTCCGTCGTTTCCATCCCCTTCACTGTTGGTGGCGGTGTGAGGAGCCTCGAGGACTTCGGGAGGATGCTCGACGCGGGCGCAGACAAGGTTTCTATAAACACTGCTGCGGTGCGGCAGCCTTCTCTCGTCGCGGAGGCTGCCAGAGAGTACGGCAGCCAGGCGGTAGTTGTCGCTATTGACGCTAAGTGGGTTGGCAGGGATAGGACGAGTAGTGGCTGGGAGGTCTATGTCTCGGGCGGCAGGGTGCCGACGGGGCTTGACGCCGTCGAGTGGGCGCGGCGCGTCGAGAGGCTGGGGGCGGGCGAGATACTCCTAACGAGCATAGACAGAGATGGCACAGGGACGGGCTACGACCTGGCCCTCACCGCCGCGGTTGTTGAGGCCGTCAACATACCGGTTATCGCGAGCGGCGGGGCGGGGGAGCCAAGGCACTTCCTTGAGGCCTTCACCGTGGCGGGCGCTGACGCAGCGCTAGCCGCCGGCGTGTTCCACTTCCGCAAGCTCACAGTAGGCGAGGTGAAGAGATTCCTCGCAGAGAACGGGGTTGAGGTGAGGCTCTAGCCATGGGGGATGCGGCTGTCAGGCTACTGGAGGTTGGCCGCGGCGAGCCCCTGCCTGGGGAGCTGAGACGCCGCGTCGACCTCCTCCACTACGTCGAAAAGGTTAAGCCGATAGTGGAGGACGTGCGGCGCCGAGGCTACGAGGCTGTGAGGGAGTACACACTAAGGTTCGACGGCGTCGACGTGGAGGACCCCCGGGTGCCCCGGGAGGTCCTAGAGGAGGCCTACGCCGCGCTGCCAGAGAGGCTCCGGTGGGCGCTGCGTGTCGCAGCCTCCGCGCTGCGCAGGTTCCACTACTCGACCAGGCCGCCCTCTGAGACATGGGTGCCGGGTGCCCGGCTGAGGCTCCTCCCTGTCCGCCGCGTCGGGGCCTACGCGCCGGGCGGGGCCCACCCGTATCCTTCGACGGTGCTCCACACGGTCATCCCTGCCCGGGCCGCGGGCGCCGGCAGGGTCGTGGTGGCTACCCCGCCCAGGCGGGGCGGTGGAGACGTCCCCGTCTCGGGGCTCATGCTTGCCGCCGCATACGTGGCCGGCGCGGACATGGTCTACGCTGTGGGCGGCGCCCAGGCGGTGGCGGCGCTAGCCTATGGGGCTGGGCCCGTGGAGCGTGTGGACAAGGTGGTGGGGCCGGGGAACCCCTACGTACAGGCCGCGAAGCTCCTCGTCTCAGGGGACGTTGGAGTGGACATGGTGGCGGGCCCCACCGAGCTGGCGGTGGTTGCCGACGAGTCTGCCGAGGCCGAGGCCGTGGCGCTGGACATGCTGGCTGAGGCGGAGCATGGCCCGCTCAGCGTGGCCGCGCTCTTCACGGGCTCTAGGAGGCTCGCAGAGGAGGTGGCAGCGCTGCTGGAGAAGAGGGCCGTCGGCGGCCTGGGCATGCTCTACGTGGTGGTGGCCGCCGACACGGGGGAGGCGCTGCGCCTAGCGGACGAGATGGCGGCTGAGCACCTCGTCCTCTATCTCGGCGGGGAGCTCCGGGAGGAGGCGCTGCGCGGAGACCTGGCTGCTGGCGTGGTTGCGGCCGGGGTGCCTCCGGCGCTGCTTGACTACGCGTACGGGCCTAGCCACGTGCTGCCGACGGGCGGGGCGGCGAGGTGGAGGGGCGGGCTGTGTGTCTACGACTTCCTCCGCCCCATCGCCTACGTCGACGATTCGCTTGTGGGGAGGGAGCTGCTGGAGGCGTCGATAGTGCTCGCGGAGGCTGAGGGGTTTGGGTTCCACGCGGAGAGCCTCCGGCACAGGCTGAGGAGGCTCGAGGAGAGCGGAGAAGCTGGAGAGGAGGGTGGCGGTAGGGATGGAGTGTAGGGCATGCTTCCTCGAGGAGCTCGAGAGGGTCATCGAGGAGAGGCTCCGGGAGAGGCCGGAAGGGAGCTACACGGCGCTGATCGCGGAGCGTGGTGTGCCCTACGCTGCCAGGAAGCTCGGCGAGGAGGCGGCCGAGGCGATTGTCGAGGCGCTTGCAGGCAGCAGGGAGAGGCTGGCCGAGGAGGCGGCTGACTTGCTCTTCCACCTGTTGGTGCTCCTCCGTCTCCGCGGCCTGAGGCTTGCTGACGTCGTGGAGGTGCTGGAGGGGAGAGCGGGGTGGCGCCGAAAGTAGCTGTGGTGAAGTACGGGGTAGGTAACATCTTCAGCATCGTCTCGGGGCTGAGGAGGGCCGGCGCCGAGCCCGTAGTCGTGGACTGCGTGAACGACCCGGGGCTATGGGACGGCGTCGTGCTGCCCGGTGTGGGCGCCTACGCGGCTGCGGCCGAGAGGCTTCACCGCTGCGCCTGGGGGATAAGGGATGCGCTGAGCATGGGCGCCCAGCTCCTCGGTATCTGTCTGGGCCTACAGCTGCTCTTCGAGGAGAGCAGGGAGGCGGGGGAGCACTCGTTCGGCCTCGGCTTGCTGTCTGGAAGGGTTGAGAAGCTCGTGGCACCGAAGCTGCCCCATGTCGGCTGGAGCCGTGTCTATCCCCGGGAGGGGGGCTGCAGGCTCCTCGAGGGGGTGAGAGAGGGCGAGTTCTTCTACTACGTGCACAGCTACGCCTACATGTATGTCGACGCTCCGTGGGTGTGCGGGGTCTCCCGCTACGGGCTCAGCGAGTTCGCCGCCGTGGTTGAGGCGCCGCCCGTCTACGCGACACAGTTCCACCCCGAGAGGAGCAGCAGGCCCGGCCTAAGGGTGCTCCAGAACTGGGTAAAGCTGCTCAAGAGGTGACCACTCCGTGCCAGGGGGTGGTGGCGCCGAGAAGGAGCTGAAGCCGGTAGCCGTCGTCGATGCGGTGACGGGGCTGCCGCTGATGCTGGCCTACGCCGACGAGGAGGCTTTGAGGCTCACAGCGGAGACCGGGCTGGCGCACTTCTACTCGAGGAGCCGGGGCCGGCTTTGGCTCAAGGGCCAGGGGAGCGGCTCCCTGCTCAGGGTGCTCCAGGTCCTCCTCGACTGCGACGGCGACGCTGCCGCATACGTGGCCTACACGGAGCGCCACGTATGCCACCTGGGTAGGAGCAGCTGCTTCCACCGCACCCTCGCCGACGAGAGGATTAGGGTGCTGGAGGAACTATTGGAGGAGACGCGGCCCCATACGAGGATGGAGGACGGCCGCGTGCTTCACCCTTTGACGACATGGTCGCCGCCGCCTAACCCCCTGCTAGCCAGGCTGGCCGCCTGGCTCATAGCTGAGGAGGCCAGGAGGGTTGCGAGGCCCGCCGCCGTACTGGCGGCGGGGGAGGGCGCACTGCTGGGCCTCCTTGTGGCGCAGCTGTTGAGGGCCAGGCTCCACGTAGCCTCCTGCACGGAGGCGGGGTGTAAGGCCCCCGAGAGCCTCGGCGAGGAGGACGCGCTGCTCGTGCTAGCCAGGTGGCCCGCCGAGGTAGCCCCCCTCGTGGAGGCTGCCCAGCAGCGCGGCGTCATGGTGGCTGCTTCGCTGGCGGTAGCCTCCCCAGGGGGATGGAGCGGGGCCGCGCTACTGCGCGTAGAGCCGGGAGAGCCGTGGCCCAGGCTAAGCCTCGCCCTTGGGAGAGAGGACGCGGCCCTCGCCGAGGACCCTGGAGGCAGCCGAGGCCAGCCCGGTGTCTAGTGTCAACAGGGAGGCGTTGAGCACCAGCGCTGTCGCTAGGTAGACCGCGTCCTGGCCGCTCACTCTGCCCGCGCCCACAGCCTCAGCGGAGACGCGGAGTATGAGCGGGCTTACCTCTACCCGCTGGACCGGCATAGCCAGGAAGGCTTCAAGGCCCACGGCTATGCTCGTGAGCGCGCCCCGAAGCCACGCCTTCCTCAACCCATTTAGGACCTCTGCGTCGAAGAGGCCGGAGGGGGCCACTAGGGCAGCGTGCCCAGCGAGGTCCAGGAGCAGCTCCCTGACCGTCTGCTGGAGGGGGCCCGGCACAAGCGCAGCCACAGCCGCGGAGGCGTCAACCACGACTATGCTGCTAGTCCTCACAGCCGCGCACCGCCCTCACTATCTCCTCGGGGCTCATCTCTGCGCTGCCTGCCGCCGAGTCGGCTAGGGAGAAGGCCTCCAGAAGGCGGCGGCGTGCATCCCCCCTCGCCGCCTCCGCTAAAGCAACAAGGACCCTCCGCAGGGTCTCCCTATACTCCACACCATGCTCGTCGAGCACCTTCTTCGCCCAGGAGGGTACACGTACTGAGACCACCGCTGAGGCCGCCACGCCACAGCACCCCTCCGTAGACATATGTATACACCTGCTTGCCTTAAGAGTCTCTAGCTTGGCTGTCCTACCTACCCAGAGCCCAGGCCCCGGAGGGCTGCTCGGGGCCTGGGGGACGCGGCCACATCTGTGCCGGGGGTGCAGAGCGACGCTCCACATACATCCCCTGCTCCCGGCCAGCCTCGCTCATCTCGCCGCTTCACACGGCGTCGTGTTAGCAATGACAACGCTCGACAGTGAGGAGAGGAGATACGTGCTCGAGGCTAGGGTGGGCGCTGCGGCCGCGAAGGCTGTCATAACGGCCAGGCGGCGTGGAAGACGCGTAGACGTCACCGTGGACCGTGTGGAGCCGCCACGGATGGAGCCCGCGGTGCGGATCCTCGCAGAGCTCATAGCCCACTCGCATAGCCCCTGGCTCTACCGTGGCCCCCGCTGGGCAGGCAGGAGGAAGAGGGAGCAGCTCCAGGCAGGCCCCGCAAGACTCATACTTGAGGCCGTCTACGGCGGAGACGGGTGGCTCCACGAAGCCCACATAACCGGGCGCGGTGTCAAGGCACACATAAGGCTGGCTGATGAGCATTGACGCCCGCGGAGCTGGCGCTCGGCTACAGTGTCTTCACCCTCCTCATAGTCGCGGCCGGGTTGATCGCCGCGAAGAGGCTCCAGGGGCGCTGTAGCAGGGCGGTGAGGAGTGAGCCCCGCACAAGACCCGGGGGGTAGAGGCTCCCCCCGGGGGATGCATAGAGCCTAGGGGTGGGCCGAGCCCCTCCCTAGCCGGCGCCTAGCTCGGCGAGTATCCTCTTCCTGAGCCTCTCATACTCCTCGGGCGTTATGGCGCCCTCGTCGAGCAGCTTCTTGAGCTTCTCGAGCCTCTCTATGGGGTCTCCCGCGGCGCGCGGCTGGTCGGAGATAACAGTCCGGGATACGCTTCGCGAGACGAGCTCCTTCGGCTTCTCGAGTATTATCTCAAGGCTTGTAAGGTGCTTCTTCTTCGTTATAGTCGGCGGCTCGACGCTTATCTTCTCCAGCGCCTCTCTTATAGACTCTATCGCTTTCTCGGCGTTATCCTTGCTCATCCACGATAGGTCAATGACTTCGCCGTTTTCAAGCTCCAGCCGGAACTCGGAGCCAACTATACCTCGCCGGTAGTAGACCCGGAGAAGCTTCTCATAGGGTACACTCTTTAGCTCATACCTCCCCAGCAGCTTCTCGTCAAAATAGATGACGCGCCTGTTAGTAACGATAAGCCACTTTGGCTTCTCCACCGCGAAGCGCTGGCGCACCGCCCCTATCACAACCTCCCCGGGCTCCAGGTTCTCTAGGAGCTTTTTCGGCAGCTTGTAGTCCTCCTTTGAGGTCATTACATGCTACCCCTCATACCCTAGGATAGGACTATCCCCTCTGCCTTAAAAAGCCCCACTTGACGCAGCGGTAATACTTCCACGTCGGGGTGCACGGCTAGATGGTTTCTGGCCTTCAGAGACTAGAGATGATGGCGAGGAGCTACGCCCTGGCAGCGGTCAAGGCTGACCGTGAGGGCAGGGTTCAGGAGGCGATACAGAACTACCGGAAAGCCATAGAGATTCTACGCAAGATAGTCAGGCTCTACCCCGACAATCCCCTCGCCCACGTATATCGCGGCATACTCGCCCAGTATGAGAAGCGAGTTGAGCAGCTGGAGAAGCTGGGCGTCCCCGCGACACCGCAGGAGGCCGAACAGCTCGAAGACTGGATTGTGACCGAGAAGCCGAAGATAAGGTTCAGCGACATAGCCGACCTAGAGCACGCCAAGCAGGCCATAAGGGAAGCCATAATCTACCCAGTTAGGCGGCCAGACCTCTTCCCGCTGGGGTGGCCGCGCGGCATACTCCTCTTCGGTCCCCCGGGCTGCGGCAAGACTATGCTAGCCGCCGCTGTCGCAAACGAGGTTGACGGCGTCTTCTTCAACGTTGACGCTGCCAGCATTATGAGTAAGTGGCTGGGTGAGGCGGAGAGGCGGGTAAGGATGCTCTTCGAGAAGGCCCGGGAGGCCGCGAAGAACGGGAAACCAGCCATAATATTCATTGACGAGATAGACGCCCTCCTGGGTGTCCATGAGAGCGAAGTGGGTGGCGAGGTACGTGTAAGAAACCAGTTCCTAAAGGAGATGGACGGCCTCCAGGATAAAAGCAACAAGCTCCACGTCTACGTGATCGGCGCCACGAACAAGCCCTGGAAGCTTGACGAGCCCTTTATACGCAGGTTCCAGAAGCGCATCTACATACCCCCGCCGGATAGGAGGGCCAGGCTAGAGATATTCAAGCTCTATACCCGTAGTCTCAAACTAGCGCCCGACGTGGACTTTGAGAAGTTAGCCGAGATGACCGAGGGCTACTCGGCCAGCGACATAAAGGACATAGTGATGGAGGCCCATCTGCGCACGATAAGGGAGCTGTTCGAGAAGAACGGCGGCGAGGGCGAACCCAGGCCAATAACGATGCAGGACTTCATAGAGGCCATAAAGTCGAGGAAGCCTAGCATAACCAGGGAGATGATAAAGGCGTACGAGAAGTGGTATGAGAGGTTCCGCGGCTGAAAACGGCCAGGAGGCCTACATCCTCTTGAGGAGCCTGCTTGGAGACACGAGGCCGTGATAGTGGTTCTGGTTTATGAGCTTCTTCTCAAGCTCCTCGAGCTCCACTAGGCTCGTCCTCCTGCCGGCTAGGCGCCAGGAGAGCTCCGCCTCCAGCAGGGTCTTCGCCCGGTGGGGAATCCGGAACACCATTGCTCCCACCCTTCTCCCTCGCGTTTCTAGTCGTCCATGTGTACTGGTGGGATACATTGCAGCCTTAAGAGGTTTATCATAGAGGATTGTGTTACTGGTGCAGCCTGGAGCCTTCAGTGGGCCCCGGCCCCACCATGGCGGGAGCCACCCCAGAGAGGGGGCCACAGGGCCGCTAGCCGCGTGGCCCAGAGACCCTGGCAGTGTAGTAGTGGAGCGGGAAGCCAAGCGCGGCCAGCGCCGCCTCAGCCACTTGCTCCACGCGCTCCGGGTGGGGGTAGACTGTGGACGCGAGGTCGTAGACTGTGAGGCCGTGCCTAACAGCGGCCGCCGCCAGGGCGACGCTGTCGCCGGCGCCCGGCGCCAAGGCCTCATACCCCAGCACCCTGCCGGTGTCAGGCTCGTAGACGAGGGCGGCGTATCCCTCAGCCGCGCCTAGCGTCACCGCGTAGAGGCTCCAGCCGAGCCGCACTCTCGCAACCCCAAGGCCTCGCTTCCTGGCCTCGTCGAGGGAGACGCCCACAGAAACAGCCTCCACGTGGCCAAGGTGAACGACTATGGGAATCGCCCACGTATCCCTTCGCGCCTTCTTCACGCTGCGGTCAAGCATGCTGGCCGCGTTTGTAGCCGCTATCAGGCTCTCATGGATAGCCTTGTGGGCGAGCATCGGGGGCCCCGCTGCGTCGCCCGCCGCATACACGCCCGGAGCAGATGTCTCGAGGAACTCGTTGACAACTATGTAGCCCTTCTCGTCGAGCCTTACCCCGGCCTCCTTGAGGCCCAGGCCGTCGGTGGCGGGCCGCCTGCCGGTGGCCACGAGTACACGGCTGAAACGCCGCACCCCGCCACAGAGGCGAACCCGAGCCCCACCCCCTTCAGCCGATATCTCCTCGACGGGGCAGCCGGTCTCCACAGCCACGCCGAGCCTCCGGAGCACGCGCGTCGCGGCAGCGGCGAGCCCTCGCGGGAGCCCGGGGAGGAGGCGGGGCAGCGCCTCCACCAGCACAACCCGGGCACCCAGCATGGCCGCCGCCGCAGCCGCCTCGACCCCTACCGCGCCGCCGCCCACGACGAGTACCTCCTCACCCCTGGCCGGGGGCTTCTCGAGCCAGCCGCGGTTATCCAGTACAACCTTGTTGTCCACAAAGACGCCCGGCGGCGCCACCGGGCGGCTGCCCGGAGCCAGCAGCACTGCCCGCGCCTCCACCCGCGCCCCGCCCGCCTCCACAACTCCGGGAGCCACGAGCCTGGCCCTAGCCTTCACCACCTTCACGCCATGCCTGGCCAGGAGGCTCTCTATTCCGGCGGAGAGCTCCTGGGCGACACGGCGTGCCTCCATCCACACCCTGGCAGGGTCTAGGCCCGGCTCCGCGCCGAGCCTCGCCAAGGCCGCCGAGGCTGCAGCGTACTGCATTATCGTCTTCGTGGGCACGCAGCCGTAGAGCGTACATTCTCCGCCAAGGCCTCGCTCCTCGAACAGCACAACACGGAGGCCGAGCTGGGCTGCTCGGATAGCGCCCGGGTATCCGCCGGGCCCGCCACCTATGACCGCAAGGTCGTGGCCGCTCTGCGACAAGGGAGCGATAACACCCCTCCAGCCACTCGGCGCCATCCCCCTGGTGGCGGAGGGAGGGAGGCCAATACAGTGACGGCACCGTCAGGACCCCGGCCTTTGCTGGGCGGCTCGGGGCCAGACAGGGTGGTGTACACTGTAGGGCACAGCACCCGGAGCCTCGGCGAGCTGCTGGGGATACTCCGCCGCTACAGCATCGGTGT
>Ga0256838_1000309_pt1 | contig 32931 bp, 29 predicted proteins | sample 4571419metaG_FD_185978 | JGI IMG/M metagenome (GOLD analysis project Ga0256838, IMG submission 185978) | Hydrothermal vent microbial communities from Guaymas Basin, Mexico - 4571-419 | ecosystem: Environmental > Aquatic > Marine > Hydrothermal vents | place: Mexico: Guaymas Basin | collected... | reverse complement strand
GATGTCCTAACTTTTTTGTTTTTATTTTATTTATTTTTGTAAAACAGATGGTATATTCCTAATATATATATTTATTTCTTATTATATTACTTTAAGTTTATAGGGGTGATGAATGTCAGTTATAAGAAGAGAAAAAAATTAAAATAGATAGTATCATCCATCTCTTCATTTTCAACCTCTTTAAAATAATTATTTATTTAGCTATAATATTAGATAATAGTTGATTATAGTCATAAGATACTACTCTTCCTGGTGCATTATTTAAACCATCTTGAGTATGACAAGAGTTACATCTTAAACGACCAACATTATGAGAGTTCTCACGAGATTTATTTACAATTTTACCATTTTCATCTAAAATCTCAACTGTAAAATCATTAATAGTACCCTCATCACCTTTCCAATAAAGATTTCCATCTCCGCGACCTTTAACATAAGATATTGTATTTCCATCATCTAATACTAAACGAACTTTATATCCATTTGCAGTATCTGTTGCGTTACGGTCACTAGCGTTTAAGCTATTAAAAATGGTTACTCCACTGTCAAATGAACTATGACAACTAACACAATCTTTTCCTTGATTATGTACACTAGTACTATCTCCACAACCTGTAAAAATAAAAACAGTTGAAATTAATAATATATTTACTCTTAACATCTTGTTCCTTTAAGTTTTAATTATTAAATAATACAGTAACTTTATGAATGTTTTATGAATACTTTTTTACAATCTACTCATTAACAAAGTTTCCAAGAGCAAATCTAAGAGTTTCGCTATTTAATAAAGCTACTGATGATATTGGAAGGATAAATCTAGGTTCACCTTCTGGTAAATCTACGCCAAAATCTTTAGCAAATGAGTAGTTTTTATATTCACTATTTAGTCCAGATTTTTTTAACTCATTATTTACTTTAAAACCAAGACTCTCAATAAACTCTTCTACTTTTTGATCCACCTCATCTTTTGGCATTGTATCAATTTTGGTAATAGCAATTGCATAAGGTCTTGTAGATAGTTCATCTGAATATCTTTTTAACTCCTCTTTTAGAGTATCATATTGATAATTCATCTCTCTATAGTTTGATATATCCACCATAATAAGAAGTGTTTTTGTTCTTTCAATATGTTTTAGAAATTCCAATCCTAAACCTCGTCCATCACTAGCACCTTCAATAATTCCAGGAATATCTGCCATCATAAAAGAGCTATAATCATTAATTGTTACAACTCCAAGTTTTGGTGTTAGCGTTGTAAATTCATAATTTGCAACTTCTGGTTTTGCATTAGATAAAATTGATATTAGTGTAGATTTCCCAACATTTGGATAACCAACTAAGCCAACATCTGCAATAAGTTTCATCTCTAGCTTTATACTTTTATTAACTCCTGGTAATCCTGGTTGTGCATAAGTTGGTCGTTGATTAGTTGAGCTTTTAAAGTGCATATTACCAAGCCCACCTTTACCACCATCAAGAAATTTAACTTTGGTTTTGTCTTCAACTAAATCAAGTAGAAGTTCTCCACTTTCTGCATCTACAATTTGAGTCCCTGGAGGAACTGTAATAACTAGATCTTTACCCTTTTTCCCATAACACTTTCTACCCTCTCCAGGTCTTCCACCTTCTGCACTCATAACTCTTTTACCTCTTAAGGTACTAAGAGTATCAGTATTGTTATCTACTTCAAAAAATATTGCTCCACCACGACCACCATCACCACCATCTGGTCCACCTTTTATAACAAACTTTTCTGTCCAAAATGATACACATCCTGCACCACCTTTTCCAGACTTAACTATCAAATCTACACTATCTACGAACATCTATATACCTTTTGGATAAAAAAATTGTGTAATTATAGCTTAATTTGAGATAGAAACTGCTGTTGATATAATCTCTTATCATATAGATAATTCAAGCTAATAATAAATGCTAAAGCATCTTTTTGAAGTTCAATATCTGGTTTAGTAGCAACTAGTCTATTATTTTTATATATAAATGTAAGAGGTTTTTTATCTGGTCGTATAACTGCAACTTTATTCTCTACCCTTAATGCATAAAATGAGTGAAACTGCATAAGAGATATATTTTGCTTTTTATTATCAAAAATAGATTTACCAAGAATTGGATAGTTTAGATTATCTATACCCATTAAATCAAGAGCAGTTGCTAAAATGTCAGGCTGAGAAACGATATTATCATATATCTTTGGTTTAACTCCACCACCCAAAATTAAAGCAGGGATATGAAACATATTCACAGGTACAACATCATCACCATATACTCTTACATTATGGTCTGCTACTATCACAAATATAGTATCTTTATAATATCCATCTTTTTTAGCACTTTTAATTAATTTACCGATAGCATAATCGGCAAATTTAATTGTATTTTTGACACTATTCTTTTTCTCACCTTTAATTAATTCTATTTTACCATCAGGAAATTCGAAAGGTGTATGATTTGTGGTAGAGAATATAACAGAGGCAAATTTTTGATTATTATTATAAAGTTCTTTAAACTCCTTATTTGCACGATCAACAACTTCATCATCACTTATACCCCAAGTACCTACAAATTTTGGATTTTTAAATTTTTCTTGGTCTATGATTTTATCAAATCCATTACCAATAAACCACCCTTTCATATTATCAAATCTGCTCTCTCCACCATAAAAAAAGCTAGATTGATAACCATAAGGTTTAAGTAAAGAGGCTATTGTAAAAAAGTTCTTTTGTGATTTATCTCTTTTTAGCACACCTTTACCAGGGACTGATAAAATTCCAGATACTAATCCAGCAAGACCTCTAATACTTCTTGTTCCATTTGAATAGGCATCTCTAAATAAGATTCCATCTTTTGCAAGGCGATTTATATTTGGAGTAATCCCCTTTTCCCCTCCAACAGCCTCTACAAATTGCCCACCTAAACTCTCTTGGATAAAAAGTACAAGATTTTTAGGTTTAGTTTGTGGGAAGTTTGTTTTTACTGTTCTTAAAAAAGGTGATGAATCATTTATTGATTTAATTTGTAATCTTTTTTCAACTCTATTAATTGCCTCTTTTATATCCATTTTTCCATATTTTTTTATAGAAGAACCATATTTTTGATTAGAATATATTGCATACCCTATTGAGTATATTGAATTTTTTGTAATCTCATTTACTATTCTATTATTTGTAAACATAGCATCTGATATATTTAATGGTCTGTGTCCAAAAGATGACCTCGCACCAATAAATAAAATTATAATAAGAGGGATAAAAAGCGATAGTCTAGTTAAATAACTGCTATCAAAAGCCTTTATAAAACTATTTTTTTCTTTTTTAAGATAGATAAATATAACACTTAATATCATAAAAAAAGAGACTAAAAGAGCAATTAGATGGTCTGCAATAAGCATTGGAACTACCTCTTTTGGATATTTAAGATATTCCACAAAAAGATAATTTGGTCTAACATCATACTCTGCAATAAAAGGAAAAGAGGCATTTTCTATAAATATTGTTATGGATAATATAATTAAAAAATATATTTGGATAATTTTATCTATCTGCTTTTTAATTATATTTGGAGATAAAGTTAATAAAAACATTGGGATTATTAATAAAACAGATACTATAACTGTGTCCATTCTAAGCCCATGTAAAAAACTTAGGTAGTAATTTTCATTAATATCTTTAAATCTATTAAAATAGATAATAAATAACGATAATCTTCCTATAAAAAATATTAATATCATATAAAAATATAACTTGAATAACTCTCTTAACATACTCATAACTATCCCTTAAATAAAGTAAAATAAACTCTACTAGATTAATGATAAATATTTAGTTAGTTTAAAATGATTTGATTGGTCTTAAAAAGGTTTAAATTAAAAAAGGTGGCCGGGAGAGGGGGATTCGAACCCCCGGAGGAATTACCCTCACCAGTTTTCAAGACTGGCACATTCAACCGCTCTGACATCTCCCGAGCATAATGTATTAATTATTAAGTTTAGTTGGAGGCGCCACCCAGATTCGAACTGGGGATAACAGCTTTGCAGGCTGCGGCCTTACCACTTGGCGATGGCGCCATTGCTTAAATAAACTAATTTCTCAACCACTAAAAAATAGAATTTGAAAAATTAGTTTATGGTGGTGCCCGGAGCCGGACTTGAACCGGCACAGCTGCAATAGCCGGGGGATTTTAAGTCCCCTGTGTCTACCAATTCCACCATCCGGGCATTGGGCTACCAAACTTATTATATGATTTTAAATGGAGCGGGCGAACAGGTTCGAACTGTCGACCCCAACCTTGGCAAGGTTATGCTCTACCGCTGAGCTACGCCCGCATCCATATAATTTCAAATAGTATATCTGAAATTGGAATGTGATTATAACTAAAAAAAAATTAAAAGTAAAGGTAAATTTAAAAAAAATTATATTTTTTATGTTATAATCTAAAAAAGTTTAAAAATAGGATAAATATATGAGAAGTGATGAAGTAAAAAAAGGTTATAACCGTGCACCGCATAGATCGTTATTAAGAGCAACAGGATTAAAAGATGAAGATTTTGATAAACCGTTTATTGGAGTTTCCAATTCATTTATAGAGATAATCCCAGGACATTTCTTTTTAGATAAAGTTAGTGCTATCATTAAAGATGAAATTAAAAAAGCTGGTTGTGTGCCATTTGAGTTTAATACAATTGGTGTTGATGATGGAATTGCTATGGGTCATGATGGAATGTTATTCTCTCTTCCTAGTCGTGAAGTTATAGCAAACTCTATTGAAACTGTTATGAATGCACATAAACTTGATGCAATGATAGCTATTCCAAATTGTGATAAAATTGTACCAGGTATGATTATGGGAGCTTTACGAGTAAATGTTCCAACTGTATTTGTAAGTGGTGGACCAATGGCAAAGGGTTACACACAAGATGGAACTCCTATTGATTTAGCAACTGCATTTGAGGCTGTTGGTCAGTTTGAAGCTGGAGAGATTACAGAAGAACAACTAACAGATATTGAGTGTAACGCATGTCCTAGTGGTGGAAGTTGTAGTGGTATGTTTACTGCAAACTCTATGAATACACTTATGGAAGCTATGGGTATCGCACTTCCAGGAAATGGAACAATTTTGGCTTTAACTAAAGAGCGAGAAGTTTTATATAGAAAAGCAGCGAGAAGAGTTTGTGAAATTGCTTTAATGGAACATGAAGAGAAAGCAAAGTTTAATATCAAAAATATTTTAAATGAAAATGCTGTAAGAAATGCTTTTGCTGTAGATATGGCAATGGGTGGTTCGTCAAATACAGTTTTACATATGTTAGCGATTGCAATTGAGGCTGATGCTGATTTCAATTTAAGTGATGTAAATGATGTGAGTAAAAAAGTTTCACATATTGCAAAAATTTCTCCATCTTTAACAACAGTTCATATGCAAGATATAGATAAAGCTGGTGGTGTTAGTGCTGTTATGCATGAGATGGATAAAAGAGGTGGAGAAAAAGGTATACTTTTAGATAATCTTACAATTACTGGTGAGAGTTTAAAAGATAGAATCGCTAATGCAACTATTAAAGATACAAATATTATTCACACTATTGATACTGCATATAGTGAAGTTGGTGGACTTGCAATTTTATATGGAAACTTGGCAGAACAAGGTTGTGTAATTAAAACAGCTGGAATTATTGGAGAAAGAGAATTTAATGGTAAAGCTGTATGTTTTGATTCTCAAAATAAAGCTATAGTTGGAATTACAGAAGGAAAAGTTAAAGCTGGTGATGTTGTTGTGATTCGCTATGAAGGACCAAAAGGTGGGCCAGGGATGCAAGAGATGTTAGCACCAACAAGCCTTATTATGGGTATGGGTCTTGGAGATTCTGTGGCACTTATCACTGATGGTAGATTTAGTGGAGCAACAAGAGGTCTTAGTATTGGTCATGTAAGCCCTGAAGCTGGTGAAGGTGGAATGATTGGATTATTAGAAGATGGTGATAAGATTTATATCAATGTTGATACTTATGAGATTAATGTTGATTTGAGTGATGAAGAGATTGCAAAAAGAAAAGCTAATTTTACTCCAATTAAAAAAGAGTTGAAAAGCAGATGGTTAAAACAATATAGAGCGTTAGTAACAAATGCAAGTAATGGTGCTGTTTTAGAGGCAGATTAAAAAATTATAATTATGAAGAGATTCCGTGTCAAGCACGGAATGACGCAAGTTCGTAAGTAAGGAATGATGGTTGTTTGTCATTCTCAGCTTGGCAATAATAGTATTTGTCATTCTCAGCTTGGCAATAATAGTATTTGTCATTCTCAGCTTGACAATAATAGTATTTTGTCATTCTCAGCTTGACTGGGAATCTAAGTTTTATAAAATTATATAGGTAAAACTCTAATATTTGTATCTAACTTCTCTTTTAAAATTCCCTCAATTGCAAAAAGTGTTCCTGTACTAGAACTTGCACATCCATTACATGCACCTAAATATCTAATATAAATATCAATATGTTCACCATTCTCTTTAATATCAAGAATCTCCATATCTCCACCATCCATAATCAACATTTGACGAATATTATCATCAATAACTTTATCTACTGCTTTTAACTTTTGAACCACAGTCATATCCGTAAATGATACAGGTCCACCTGTTGTTAGACTATCAGCTGTTTTTGTCATTTTCTCTTTTTCATACTCTTCAAGTAAATCAACTAAATATATATCTTTTTTCTCATGTCCACCAGGGCGAATACATGATTTACAGAATGCTCCAGCTTTAGTGTAGTCTGTAATTTGCTCAACTGTTGTAAGGTCATTTAGTCTAATTACTTCTCTTAAAGTTGATAAAGATACTCTTGCACATTCACATACAATTACCTCTTTTTCAAAGCTCTCCATATCAACACCTTTGTATAAACTTGCTGCTTTTTTAATAACATCATAAGCCATAACTGAACAGTGCATTTTTTGAGGTGGAACAGCTGGTGTATCAGGATTATCTCTCATTGCCATCTCAACATCAATATTTGTAATTTTTACTGCATCATCTACGGTTTTACCTTTACATAATTCTGCCATTGTATCACTACTTGCAATTGCTGTTCCACAACCAAAACTTTTAAATTTTGAAAGCATAATTACATCACTTTTTGGATGAACTGCCCAGTATAAACGAACTGCATCTCCACAACTTTCTGCTCCAAAATCGGCAATAATTAAAGTTGCACCCATCTCATCAGCTTGTTCTTGTGTAATCTCACCCATATTTTGTGGGTTATTCATTAAATCTGTTACTTTTTGGCTGTACTCATCCCAGATTGTACCACCAATTAAACTATCCATTCCCATAATTTTTCCTTTTTATTTTTATTTTATTTATGTTTTTATGAAGGTATTTACAAGAGATACCCCTACATTATAATTAATATAGTAGAGGCAATCCCTTGTGGTTGCCCTATTTAATGATGATGTGAGTCTAATCCACTCTCATAACCTTCAGGCGCATAAGCATAAGAACTAGATATTTCTCTAAGTCTAATAACTGCTTTTTTAACAACTTCAAGAGTATAATCCATCTCTTCTTGGGTTGTATATCTGCTTAATGAAAATCTAATAGCTGTGTGAGCTAAATCTTCAGATGCTCCAATCGCTTCCATTACTGAATTTGCTTCTAAATCTTCACTTGCACAGGCACTTCCTGTACTTGCTCCAATTCCCGAACGATTTAAATCCCAAAGCATAGATTCACCCTCAATACCTCTAAATGAGATTAAAATTGTATTAGGTGTTCTTTTTTCTCTTGGAGTTACAACAAAAGTATCTTTGATTTTTAATAATTCATCTTCAAAAGCGTCTCTCATCTCTCTAATATCTTCCATCTCAAAATCAAGAGAATCAATTGCTAATTCCATAGCTTTACCCATACCTATAATACCAGCAATATTTAGTGTTCCAGAACGATGTCCACCCATTTGAGAACCACCATGAAGTAGAGGTATTAGCTCTTTGCCTTTTTTAATATATAAAGCTCCAACACCTTTTGGACCATGAAATTTGTGAGCAGAAAAAGTAAGATAATCAATATCAAAACTCTGAACATCTACAGGAAATTTACCAATAGCTTGAACAGCATCTGTGTGAAATAAAACACCTTTTTCTTTACATAGTTCACCAATCTCTTCTATTGGAAAAATTGCACCTGTTTCATTATTTGCCCACATTATAGATACAATAGCAGTTTTACTTGTGATATTATCTTTTACAGTTTGTACATCCATAATACCCTCATTATTTATTGGAAGATATGTAACTCTACACCCCATACTTTCTATAAATTTAGCAGTTGCCATAATAGATGGATGTTCCACTTCACTAATCATAATATGATTCTTACGACCTGTTGCAATATATTGAAAATAGATACTTTTTAATACCCAGTTATTACTCTCTGTTGCACAAGATGTGATAACAACACTATCCTCTTTTGGTGCATGAATACCTGCATATAATTTTTCCATCGCTGTTTTCAGAGGTAAATGTGTCTCCCCTGCATAAGCATGAAGAGAATTTGGGTTACCATACTTTTCTACAAAAAATGGATCCATCTCTTTTTTTACTTGAGGATCAACAATTGTTGTTGCATTATTATCTAAATAAACTCTCATTTCTTTTCCTTGTTTTTAATTCGGACTAATTATCTCTTAGTTGCATAGTACATAAACAAATCTTAAAAACTGATAAAGAATTATAAAATTTTTCTATCTCTACTATAAATATACTGCTCTATCTGATGAATTAAATTTTTTAACTCTTTTGTATAACTTTCAACATAAAGAGATAATTGCTTCTCTTCTTGATAAACAAACAATTGATTAATCTCGCTTAATAGATGAGTCATACTATTAGCCCCAATAGCACCTAATAATTCACCCATATCTTTTGTTAAAACTTTAACTTTCAAATATTCTTTATCATAAACATATTTCTCAAACAGTGAAAAATTATTACTATATGCATCCAAAAACTCCCTTAACACCTCAATATACAACACCTCACTACCTTGTGAGTAAATAATTCCACTATGGGTATCTAGTACATCAGTATCTTCAATATAATTTACATCTACCTCAAGCTCAAGATAATCTCTACTTTCATAAGGTTCAAATCTTTGGACAAGATTAATATGATTAGACTTAGATAAGAACAAAGAAAATACGCTATAGAGTTGTCCAATCTTCATTGGTTTTGTTAGGTGAGCATTCATACCTAAGTGATACATTTTTTTAATCTCTTGACCAAGAGCCGAGCTAGTAAGTGACACGATAGGAATATGGTCATACTTTTGATTCTCTCTAATAATCTTCGTAGCAGTATACCCATCCATAATAGGCATTGATATATCCATAAGCACAAAATCATAACCACCACTAGAGTCATCCATCATCTTTACAGCCTCGTTACCATTATTAGCTATATCAATACTAATCCCTGAATGGTTTAGCACTCTCAACAGCACCTTTTGATTAATAATATTATCTTCTACAATCATCAACCTAGACCCATTAAACACCTTAAAACTATCTTCATTAATCCCCTCAGTATTGCTAATCTCACCTTTGTAAACTTTTGCAGAAGCTCTAATAACATCATTTATTATATTTGCATCATCACTACTAACTGTTATCTCTTTAACGCTTGCATTATCATTAGTCTTTTGTTTATCATCTTCTAGTTCAGAAACTTTATTAAGTGATTCAAGGCTAATTGTCTTATTGTCACTCACATCATCATTAAAGATATTAATCAGAACTTCATATACTCTTTCATTGTGCAATGGCTTAATCAAATGCTTATCAATTACATCAGCCACCATCTCGCTAATAATAGAACCATTCAGCAAACCACTCAACGCAATCACTTTAACAGTGTTCTTATTCTTAATCTCTCCTATTCTTTTTGCCATTTCTCCACTCATTAATTCGATATCAATAGCTAGTATATCAAAATAAATCAGCTCTTCCATATCATCTCTCAACTGCTCTAATGGTTTAATGGTCGCGTCATATCCAAAGTGTCTCAAAATCCTTTCTAAAGCTATAGCACTGCTTTCACTCTTTTCTACGATTAAAACTTTCTTAACTCCAAGCCTTAAATTATCGCCACTACTCTTACTATTCACATCATAATCAGGTACTTCAAGATGAATCATCACATCAAAAATCGTACCATCATCGCTCACACTTATCCTGCCATCCATCAACTCTACTAGTTCTTTTGCAATGTACAAACTCAAATTGTCACCACTCATCCCGTCATCATTCTCATTAAAGGGCTTAAGCAGATTTACGCAACTATCATCGCTAATCAGTAGAACCCCTTCGCTGATAATCCCAAACTTCACATTAATATCGCTACCATTCACACTCTCCACACTAATCATCAGTCTAACCTCGCCACTACTCACACTTCTTAATGCGTATCCCAACAAGTTTAACAGCACCGTGGTAATATGACGCAGATCTCCAATCATAAGCTTAGGCACATCGTTGCTCACATCAAACACAAGCTCAACCTCATTACCACCATAGCATTTGCTCAATATCTGACCACTAACCTCATTTAATATATTGTTAATATTAAATAACTCCCTATCGCTAGTAATCTTCTTTGATTTTAATTGTAGATAGATAATAAGATTACTGGTACTGTCAAGCAATATCTCATCACGGCTCTTAGACCTTTCCGATGCACTCCGTAACATATCACTAGATAACTCCTCAACAGGTCTATTCAATATCTTATCCCTATCATTAATTAGTAACTCAGCACTATCCCTAATCTTTTCTGTAATAGAAGATAATAACAAACTCTGAGCCTCCTGCAACTCATTATGCTCAACCTTCATCTGCTCATAATCATCCCTCAACATCTTAATATGCTTTACATACAATATAATCATAGCAAGAAGCATAGCAAGAAGCATAAAAAGACTTAACCATAAACCACCATTATCAGATGAACTATCCTCAACAATAATACTACTAATATTGCTATCTTGTACAATAGGAATCTCATCACCTTTATATTTAATGATGATAGTGTCAGGAAAATACTCTTTAATAATATAGTATGTTACAGCTAAAATTTCTTCATTATAAAAATCCCCAACAGTAATAAGGTATTGACCCTCTATATCTTGTTTAGAGATAGAAAAAAGGTACTTTTTTTGAAGCTTTTGAAGAGTTTCTTCTGTTTTAATTATATCTTTAAAAATATCAATAGTACTATCTGCTCTCTCTAAGCTTTTGAACTTTCCTATAACTATAGAGCTATAAGACTCTTTACCATATAACTCACTAAAAAACCCAAGTAACAATATACTTATAAGAACAAATCGTTTGATAATATACCCTTTTATTAATCTATATAATTTAAATTTTTCTATTATATCATAATATTAATTTGATTTTTTCTATCTTATAGTATAATTTCTTTATGAAAAATATATTTTTATGTGCAATAAATAACATTTTAAGTGGAAACTGTAACGAGGACTGTAAATTTTGTACGCAAAGCGTCAGATATAAAGCAGATATAAATAGATATAACTACAAAGATATAAATCAGATAGTTAAAGAAGCTAAAATAGCAAAAGAGAGTGGAGCATTAGGATATTGTCTTGTAACAGCAGGAAAAGGTCTTGATGATAAAAAGGTTGAATTTGTAGCAAAAGTTGCAAAAAGAATTAAATCTTCTGTTGATGGACTAAATCTTATAGCGTGTAATGGAACAGCTAATAAAGAACAATTATTATATTTAAAAAAAAATGGAATTGATAGCTATAACCATAATCTTGAAACCTCAGAGGAGTTTTATAAAACGATTTGTACTACTCATAGTTGGCAAGAGAGATACCAAACTTGTGAAGATATAAAGAGTGTGGGATTAGATTTATGTACAGGTGGAATATTTGGAATGGGCGAAAGCCAAAAAGATAGAGATGAGTTAATTAAAGCTTTTTCATCATTAAAGCCTGAATCAACCCCTTTAAATTTTTATCATCCAAACCCATCTCTTCCAATTAAAGCTAGTAATATTACAACTAATGAAGCGATAGAGATTATAAAAAAATCAAGACAATTATTAGGAGATGATAAGCTTTTGATGGTCGCTGGTGGTAGAGAATTATTATTTCAGAATAATGAAAGATTAATGTTTGAAGCTGGGGCAAATGCAATAGTAATTGGTAACTATTTAACAACAAAAGGTCAAAGTCCTATTAAAGATAAGGATATAATTAAAAATATAGGATACACTATTGCTACTAGTTGTTAATGACAATAGTATATCAATTATACTAACCCTCTCTATGTTAATATGGTTATCTCCCTATTTTGCGAAACTTCTTAGAATACCAACTCCTCCAATGGAGATTATATTAGGCTCAATATTTGCATATATTGGTCTAATAACAAATCATGACTATTTTGATATATTAGCAGAGGTTGGATTTCTATATTTAATGTTCTTAGCGGGGATGGAAGTTAATCTAAAACAAATTACAAATAGTTCAAAATCATTAATTAGAAGATCAATCTTATTTTTAATTATTATGATAATAATATCTGTAAGTAGTGGATTTTTGCTTAATTTAAATGCTATTGTAATTGTCTCTATGCCTCTTATATCTATAGGTGTTTTAGCAACTTTGTCAAAAGAGTACGGAAAAGATGTAGAGTGGATAAAACTTACTTTTATTATAGGGGTAATTGGAGAAATAATAAGTATCGCTGCACTAACTATCATAGATGCTGTAATTGTAGTTGGATTTGGATTTGAACTCTTAACTAAAATAATATATTTAAGTCTCTTTATAATTGCAATATATATTATATATAGAATATTACAAATAGTATTTTGGTGGTATCCAGAATTTAAGAATTTTTTGATGCCAAAAGATGATACAACAGATCAAAATATTAGATTTAGTATATCACTTTTTTTTATCCTTATTGCAATAATGCTTATTCTCCATCTTGAAGTTGCTTTTGGTGCATTTATTGCAGGTGTTGCTATTTCAACATTTTTTCATCATGAAAAAAGACTAGAAGAGAAAATGTCAAGTCTTGGATTTGGATTTTTAGTTCCAATATTTTTTATTCATGTTGGTGCATCTTTTGATATTAAAGCATTAGCACTAGAGGGAATTATTTCTGGAGCATTAACAATCACTGTTGTAATGATAATTTCAAGAATTATGGCAACAGTTGTCTTAGAAAAAATTACAGGTGGAAAGAATGCCCTTCTTATCGGATTCTCTTTATCTATGCCACTTACCCTTTTAATTGCAGTAGCAACAATTGGATACGAGGTAAAAGTTATAGATATACTTACATATTATCAACTAATATTGGCAAGTTTATTTGAAATTATAATAGCCATGATTTCAATTGAAATCATTTTAAAATATAATAAAGTACAATGATAAACAATACTTTATTTATTGTAAGTGATGGCTTTAGCCTCACCAAGATTCCGTGTCAAGCACGGAATGACAAACAACTATTATTCTAAACTTGAACTTGCGTCATTCTAAACTTGAACTTGCGTCATTCTGAACTTGAACTTGCGTCATTCTGAACTTGAACTTGCGTCATTCTGAACTTGATTCAGAATCTATCTCTTCACACCTCTTAAAAATATCTTTAATGATTTTTTTGAACTATAATCCATATCATAATATATATAATTTAAATACCAAAGAAGTTCTTTTACTGTAATTGACCTTTTCTTTGCCTCTTTTTTTAAAATATATTGTGGTATTTTAATCTTAGATTTGATAAATTTATCTGCTAATTTTTTTATCTCTTGACCATATTTATTATAACAAAGCCTTGCAAAAACAAATGGCAAACCATGTTTATCATACCATGCTCTTGCTAAATCAATACCCTCTCCACCATTAAGATAATATTTTAATGCTCTATCTCCAATAATAACCTCACCACTTAATCCTAATATTTTAGCCAATTGATTAGAAGATGCAGAAGCACTATCTTTTTTATCAATTCCTTCAATAACAAATACACTTTTTACATCTCTTTTAGCTATTATTCCTAAATTTGTACATCTGCAACCTTTTGATTTAACACTAGATATAAAAGCAGCATTAACTCTTCTATTTGCAAATACAATATTTATCTTAGATGGTACATCTCTTTTATAAACTAAAGATTGATATGATGGAGAATTTTTTAGATATTTCTTTAGAAAAACCTGAAAAGGTAACAAATTTAGATACTCAATACTTCCAAATAACATTTAAACTCTTAATATTTTTAAGAAATTATAACAGAATAGTTATAAAAATACTCTATTTACCATTGATTTACTATCTGTTTATATTTTTTTTTATTAATCAAACTCCCTAAAATAGCCATTATGATTAATAAACCATTAACTTTTTGTTAATTTTTATAAAAATTGCTTGACATTTTAAAGATTCCTATGTTATAATTCCTAAAATCTTAACAAAAAAAATTATTTAAGGGGTTAATTATGAAAAAAACATTATTACTTTCAATAGCAGCATCGGCTGTATTATTTGCAGGTGGAGAAATCGTTCCTCCATCAGAACCTTGTCCAATAGCTGAACCTTGTGTAGAAGCTTCAAAATCAGCTTTAAACTGGTATGGTCAAACTGTACTTTATTACCAAACATCAGAACTTGGTGATGCAGCAACTAACAATGAATTATTTGATGGTGATCAATCTGCAGCAAATTTAGGTCTTAAACTTGGTGTAACTGGTGCTAATCTTGCTGGTAGTGGTCTTGGATTTGGTTTAGAAGTTATAGCTCTTGGTAGTGCTGGTCTTGAAAAAGATGGTGATGCTTTTGTTGATGGAACTTCAGGTGTTGATGGTGGTACTACACTTAATGGACATGGTACACCTGATGGAAAAATCAATGACTTTGTTGATGATACAATGCAAAAAACAAGTGGTGGAATTAACGGTGGTGAATTAACACAAGCTTACCTTACTTATGCAATTGCTAATACAACTGTAAAAGTTGGTAGAATGGAACTTCCAAAAAATGTATCTCCATTTGCATTCTCTGAAAGTTGGAATGTATTTAAAAATACATTTGAAGCAGCTTTAGTTGTTAATGCAGGTGATGTTCCTGATACTACTTTAGTTGGTGCATGGGTTATGAGAGCAAATGCAATTGGTAACTTAGGTGACTGGTCAGATATGGGTGTTAATGATAATGGTGTATTCATGTTGACAGCTATTAATAGATCAGTTGCTGGTCTTGCTTTAACTGGTACAATGTATTATGCTCCAGAGATGGCTAATCTTGAAGAAGATGCTATAATTTTCTGGGGAGATGCTAAATTTTCTACAAAAGTTGCTGGTGCTACAGTTAATGTTGCAGCACAAGGTGGTATGATTGATCTTGATCTTGATGATCCTTCAATTGCTTATGGTGTAAAAGCTGGTGGAAAATATGATATTCCTGCTATTGGTAATGTAGCATTATGTGTTGCTTATACAGGTGTTGATTTACAAGATGTTGATAATGCACCAATTAAAAATCTTGCTACAGGTGTAAAAACTCCATTATATACACAAATGATTGCTAACCAAAATGCAATTTCAGGTGCTACATCTAAGATGGGAACAGCCGATACAATTATGGTTAAAGGTTCTGGAACTTATGATATTCCTGCTCTTGGTACTACAACTCTAATTGCTCAATATTCTACGACAGAGAGAGAAGCTGGTATTGATGGTTCTGCTACAATTAGTGATTATAATGAGCTAGATGTTATTGCTAAAGCAAAAATTAAAGGTGCTGTAGTACTTGCTGCTTATGTTCATCAAGAAAATGATGATGATAATGATGCAACAGATAACGATATTGTTCGTGTATGGGCTAAATGGAACTTCTAGTCTTAGACTAAAAATAACATTTCCTGCAATAAGTTAGGCTTTTGCCTAGCTTATACTTTTTAACTATTTATATAAAACTTTTAATCTCCCACAAAAAACTTCAAATAATTTTAATATATTTTATTTTATAACCTATACTTTTATGCTATAATTAAATATAAAAAAAGAGATGGTAAATATATGTTAAGAATCTAGACTCTTTTAAGAAATAGAGAATTGCAAAATAAATAAAACCATAAATTTGTAGAGTGGGTTTCCTAACCCACTTTTGATTATAATTTTGAAATAATAATAAAATAAAGAGATAAATTGAGTAAAAAATTACATTTAGTAAGTTTAGGTTGTAATAAAAACCTAGTGGATAGTGAAGTTATGTTAGGTAGATTACAAAGTTATGAGATAACTGATGAGGCAGAGATTGCAGATGTTATTATAGTTAATACTTGTGGATTTATAGAAGCTGCAAAACAAGAGAGTATTAACACCGTTTTATCTCTTCATGAGATAAGAAAAGATAATTCTATTTTGGTGATGAGTGGATGTTTGACTGAACGATACAAAAAAGAACTTCAAGAGCAGATGCCAGAGATTGATATTTTTACAGGTGTTGGTGATTATGAGAAAATTGATAAGCTAATTGCCTCAAAACAGAGTAGTTTTACCCCTGAGGTTTATTTAGCAAATGAAAATTCTAATAGAGTAATCACAGGTTCATCCTATCATGCTTATATTAAAATATCAGAAGGGTGTAATCAAGCTTGTAGTTTTTGTGCAATCCCTAGTTTTAAAGGTAAACTACATTCAAGAACATTAGAGTCTATGAAAAAAGAGGTTATATCTCTTATAAATAAAGGCTATTATGACTTTTCATTTATCTCTCAAGATAGTAGTTCGTATGGACGAGATATAGACCTTAATGATGGTTTAATTGATTTAATTGAGATAATAGAGAAAATTGATGGAATTAAAAGTGCAAGAATTTTATATCTATACCCATCTACAACTTCATTTAATCTAATTGATAAAATATCTGATTCAAAGATTTTTCAAACATATTATGATATGCCAATTCAACATATCTCTAACTCAATGCTTCTAAGAATGAAAAGAGGATTTGGGAAAGATAAAACAATTAAACTACTTCAAAGGATGCAAAGTAAACCAAATAGTTTTATAAGAACCTCTATTATTGCAGGTCATCCTTATGAAAGTGAAGATGAATTTAAAGAAGTTTGTGATTTTATGAATGAATTTAATTTTGATAGATTTAATGTATTTGAATACTCCAACGAAGAAACAACACAAGCTTTTGATTTAGAACAAATTGATCAAGATATAATTGCACAAAGAGCTGATATATTAGGTAAAATTGCAGAAAAATCTACAATTAAATCATTAGAGAATATGATAGGAAAAACTATTGAAGTTGTGATTGACGGTAAAAGTGATGAGCATGATTATATCCTTTCGGCAAGACCACTTTTATGGGCTGTTGAGATTGATGGTGATATTTTGATAAATGATACTTCTGATATGGATATTATTTATGGAAGAACTTATAATGCAGAGATTACAGAGTTGGCTGGAGATAGATTATTAGCAACTTTGATTAAGTAGATGTTGTATTTAAATTCACAAACATTAACGCCACTTCTTAAAAGTAAAAACCTTTTAGCATTTTCGGCAGGAGTTGATTCTTCTGCTCTTTTTTTTATTCTATTAGAAAATAATATAAAATTTGATATAGCAATTGTTAATTATCAAACTAGAGATAATAGCAAAGATGAAGAGATTTATGCAAAAGAGTTAGCCAAAAAATATAATCTAAAATGCTATAGCCTAAAAGCCCCTCCAATAAAAAATAATTTTGAAAAAACTGCTAGAGATATAAGATATAACTTTTTTGAAGAGATAATTAATAAAGATAAATATAATACTTTAATTACAGCTCATCAACTCAATGACCAATTAGAGTGGTTATTAATGCGATTATCAAAAGGAGCTGGTGCAGTTGAGCTTATAGGATTAGAGCCAATTAATCAAAAAGATAACTATCAACTGATTCGCCCAATTTTACATCATACAAAAGATGAACTATTAAAGTTTTTAAATAAAAATAATCATAAGTATTTTATAGATAATAGTAATTTTAATACTAAATATGAGCGAAACTTATTTAGAGAACAATTTTCAAATCAGTTTTTAGAACTATATTCCAATGGTGTTAAAAGAAGCTTTGATTATTTAAGAGAAGATAAAAAACAACTTACTCAAAATTTTCAAGAGATTTATAAATTTGGTAAGCTAGTTATATTAAAACTAAAAGATATAAATTATAAAATTAAAGCTATAGATATAACTCTTAAAAAGCTTGGATATTTATTAAGTAATGCTCAACGGCGTGAGATAAGTAAATCTAACTCTATGGTAATTGGTGGATTATGGGTTGTGGAGATAGAAGATAATAAAGTTTATATATCTCCATTTATTAAAACTACTATGCCAAAAGAGTATAAAGAGATTTGTAGAAGATTTAAAGTTCCCACAAAAATTCGTCCATACTGTTTTGAAAATTCTATTTTACCCCAACAGATAAACTAAGGAAAACTATGAAGATACTATTAGCCCCAAGTGAAACAAAAACTCCCAATGGAGATAATAAATTTAAATTATCATCGCTTATTTTTCCTCCATTAGATAGAGAAAGTATTTATTATAGATATATAAATATTATTAAAAATGGAGATAAAGATATATTATCAAAAATGTTTGGTTTAAAAAAAGAGGTAGATATTAATTTTTATAAAGATGAAATTCAGACTCAAAAGGGTAAAAAAGCGATAGAAAGATATAGTGGAGTTGCTTTTGATTATTTAGATTATCCAAATTTAAATAGTGATGCTAAAAAATATATTGATAATAATGTATTAATATTTTCAAATCTTTTTGGAATTCTTAGAGCAGATGATATGATTCCAAACTATAAACTTAAACAGGAAGAATTAGTTGATGATATAAAAGTAGATAAATTTTATAAAGAGAATTTAAAAGAGGTTTTAGATGATTATTTAAAAGATGAGGATATATTAAATTTAAGTGCAAACTATTATGATAAATTTTATAAACCTTGTAAGAGTTACACAACTTTAAAGTTCTTAAAAGATAATAAAGTGGTAAGCCACTGGGCAAAAGCATATAGAGGATTGGTTCTTAAAGCCATTGCAGAGGCAAATATATCTACTCTTAATGATTTTATAAAACTATCAATAGATGGACTATATATGAAAGATATAAAAACTATTAAGAATAAAACAGAAATTATTTATGATATTTATGTAGTAAAAAAGTTATCAACTATAACCCTAACTCACTAATCTTATATTTTAATACACTTCCCTCATCATCTGCAAAATATATGTTTCCACTATTATCAAATGTTACACCCTCTCCAGCAAATTTATCAAGTTTAACTTTCTTAACAGCTTTATCTTTTTTTATATCATACTTAATTAATAGATTTTTTTTATCACTAAGCATATATAAGAAATCTTTATGATAACTAAGTCCTGCTATATCCACAAAATCATGTGCAATAATACTTTTGATTTTAGTCTTCTTTTTATTTAATTTACCAACTTTAAAAACAATAGATGCATCTTCATCTGGATATTTTTTATAAGACTGGTTTGATATATAAATATCACCATCAACAATTGTAATTGCTTCAATTCCATGCTCTTTATCTTTCTTAATAACCATTTTATCGTTATATTTTCGTTTTATCTCTATCTCTTTTTTTACTTTTAAATTTTTCATATTAACAACCAAAATTGACTCATCCACCTCAATAGCAAATATTAAATCGCTATTCTTGTCATCACAAGCTACACCTTCTAAGTCATATTTCCCAATCTTTTTTTCTCTTAATATTTTACCATTAGTATCTAATTCAAAAATACTACCCTCATCATTTGCTATAAATAGTGTATTACTCTTTTGGCTATAACATATTCCTGATGCCTCTGGAACTTTTGCTATAGTATGATTAGCCGTTACAAAAGCCGATATTGATAACAACAGTGTCGTAATTCTTTTCATTTTAACCCTTATTAGTATAGATTCTTATATTATATCATTAATTATAAAAAATTGAACTAGTATCTATCAGTTTCTTATAACTTATTATGGTAATATACTATATTATATTTTCAATTTAAGGAAAACCATGTCAAAAACTTATGCTTCATTTATATCTATTGGTGCTTATGTTCCTAAAAAAGTTTTAACCAATCAGATGCTTGAAAAGATGGTTGATACAACGGATGAGTGGATTAAAAAGAGAACAGGTATAGAGACAAGACATATAGCAGAATCTGACGAATATACTAGTGATATGGGTTATGAAGCTGGTAAATTAGCTATAGAAAGATCTGGATTATCAATAGATGATATAGATTTAGTTCTTTGTGCAACAGTTACACCAGATTACTTTAATATGCCCTCAACTGCTTGTATTATATCTGATAAACTTGGGATAAAAAATGTTCAAGCTTTTGATATATCAGCAGCTTGTAGTGGATTTGTCTATCTTTTATCTATTGCAAAGGCGTTTATCGAGTCTGGTATGAAAAAAAATATCTTAATTATTGGGAGTGAAAAATTCTCATCTATTGTAGATTATACAGACCGAGGAACTTGTATATTATTTGGTGACGGAGCAGGCGCTGCAATCATAAGTGCAACCGAAGATAAAACTAAAGCTATGATTGATATTCATGCTAGTGCTGATGGTAGTTATTCCGATTTTTTAGTTACACCAGCCCCTGGAAGTGTTAATCCTGTTAGTCAAAAAGTGATTGATAAAGGTCTTAATTTTGTAAAGATGAAAGGAAATGAGACATTTAAATTAGCAGTAAAAACTCTTACAAAAGATGTAAAACATATATTAGAAAAAAATAATATAGCTTCTAAAGATATTTTACACTTTATTCCTCATCAAGCAAACTATAGAATTATAAAAGCTGTTGGAGATGCTTTAAAATTTAATGAGGAGCAGGTAGTTGTAACAGTTCATAAATACGGTAACACATCAGCTGCATCTATTCCTATGGCAATTAATGATATTTATGAGTCAGGAAGATTAAAATATGGAGAGTTAATGCTCTTAGATACATTTGGTGGTGGTCTTACTTGGGCTAGTGCATTAGTGATATTTGCAGGAAAAAAATAAATAAAAAAGGCTAAAAATGTTTGGAATGGGTTTTATGGAGATTTTAATAGTATTAATAATAGGTATACTATTTTTAGGTCCAGATAAATTGCCAACTGCTATGGTAGAGATAGCAAAATTTATTAAAGGTGTCAAAAAAGGTGTGGGTGATGCTAAAACTGCTCTTGATGATGAGATACGAATATCTGATCTCAAAGATGAGGCATTAAGCTACAAGCAAACTTTAGAAGATGCTGCTAATGGTTTAAATGGATTTAAAAATATAGGATTAGATGATATGCTTGAAGCAGAGAGTAAATCAGAAAAGAAAAAAGTTGCCTCTCAGATAGAACCAAAAAGAGAAAATATATCTTTTGAAAAAAAACCAACTATAGATATTTCTAAAGAGAGTTCAAAAAAAGAGGAGATAATAAATGTTTAGTGAATTAAAACCTCATTTAGCAGAACTTAGAAAAAGATTAGGTTATTCTGTTTTATGTATCTTTATCTTTTTTGCTATATCTTTTATATTTTATGAACCAATTTTAGAATGGATGATGAAACCGTTAAAAGATGTACTTAGTGAAGGTACTCAAATGATTGCAACAGGTGTTAGTGAAGCATTTTTCACTGCCATTAAGGTAGCATTTTTCTCTGGCATTGTAATATCTTTACCAATTATATTTTGGCAGTTTTGGTTATTTGTGGCTCCAGGATTATATGAAAATGAGAAAAAGATGGTTATACCTTTTGTATCATCAGCGACGATAATGTTTCTGCTTGGTGCATCTTTTGCTTATTATGTAGTTGTTCCATTTGGATTTGAATTTCTTGTAAACTTTGGTAACACAATTGTAACGGTAACTCCTAGAATTGGTGAGTATATAGGATTTTTCACTAAAATAATGGTTGGATTTGGAATTAGTTTTGAACTTCCAGTTATCACATTCTTTTTCGCAGCATTAGGATTATTGACAGATGAAACATTAAAAAACTTTTTTAAATATGCTGTGATTATTATATTTATATTAGCTTCATTATTAACACCTCCTGATGTTCTTACTCAGCTTTTAATGGCAGGACCAATGATAATATTATATGGTATCTCAATTATAATTACAGGAATTGTAAATCCAGCTAAAAAAGATAATGATGAAGAATAGGATAAAGATATGATAGGTATTGTTGATTACAATATGGGAAATTTAGCATCAGTTTCTAATGCTTTTGATAAACTTGGAGTTAAAAGTAAAATAGAATCTAATCCTGATAATCTAAAAAATTATGATAGATTGCTTCTCCCTGGTGTTGGAGCTTTTGGGGATGCAATGAATCATCTTGAAAAAAATGGTATGGATGAGGCTATAAAAGAGTACGCAAAAATGGGAAATCCATTGCTCGGAATCTGTTTGGGAATGCAACTTTTATTTGATAAAAGTACTGAATTTGGCTCAACTAATGGTTTAGGATTGATAGAGGGAGATATTGTAAAATTTGATAAATCAAAATTTGACCATAAACTAAAAGTCCCACATATGGGATGGAATGAACTATTTGTTCAAAATGAAACTCCCCTTTTTAAGAATATAAGCAAAGAGGTTTATCTGTATTTTGTTCACTCATATCATACTGTTTGTGATGATAGATATGTGATAGGTAAAAGTTATTATGGATATGAGTTTGTATCAGCTGTCCAAACAGATAATATATATGCAATTCAACCACATCCCGAAAAATCGCATAATAATGGTATTAAAATATTAGAGAATTTTATAAAATTAAAATAAAAAATCTTTTAGTTAGCCTATTATTTATAGTAAGTTTAAAAGCACATATTGATGAAGCAGTATTATACTCATTTGAAAAAAAGTGTATGATATGTCATGATACTTACAAAAAGAATAAAAAAGCACCACCTCTGGTGGCAGTTAATCAAGTTTATCTTAGATTATATGATTATAATATGAGTTTTGCTATGGAGAATATGAAAATATTTTTAAGCAACCCAACCGAAGATAAAATACTTTTAAAACCGGCCTTTAAACTGTTTGGTCTAATGCCTAAATTAGATTTAAATGCCACAGAGATTCATAATTTTTCACGAGTTTTAATAGAAACAGAATTTGAAATACCCGATTGGTTTAACTCACATTATAAATCTCATGATCTAAACAAGAGTTAGAATATATTATATTAGAAATCTTTAATTTATTAGCATTTAGGTAACCATAATAAAGGATTGTCCCATATATAAGACTGCAAAAGAACTACCAAATTTGAAAAATGAACCCCTATTTTTAGGGCTTTAAAATTCTAAAAACGAAGTTCTTTCACAATCTTATATGTAAGGAGGTACCTCTTATAGATACCCTAAAATTATTTTACTCATCTTATTTGCACTATTATATGCTTTTTCTACTTTGTCATGAACTAGTACAGGTAGAAATTTATCTTCAAATGTCATAACCATATTAAAATATTTTAGATGCTTTTCCGTAGTATCTAATAATTTCTTAAATATGCATCTTTATAATACAATGCCTTAGGCAAAAAATACCCCTAAGCAACCATTTCACAGTAGGATAAATAGCTCCAAGATTAGCAATCATAGCAGAAACCTTCTCAATTAAATAATCACTAGCCGAATTGGGAAGTAATTTAAATACCTCTTTGACATATTTAAGCCCATGATAGTAAGCTTTCAAATTAAGAATACTCATCTCTTTCATCGCAGAATTTTGTCGTAATCCATGAATAAAATTGACCATAAATGAGGATAGATTTGCCAAGTTCCAAAACAATTGATTCAACTACCCGCTACGGACTTAGACCCCGACACTTTTAATATAAACTCACTCCATAATGCTTATATCAATTCCGACTTCCAGTAAATGAAGACTTTGGTCAAGTGTGATAAAGGTAATTACGGGGCTCAACACCAATGTCAATGAATTAAACTTTTTTTGGACGAGATGGCTTTAGCCTCTCTCTCTAATATACGGAGCTAAAGCACCGTGTCCAAAAGCATAATATAATAATTCTTATTTCATTGGCATTGGGCTTAACACCTTCACATTTTCGCATTGTAGCTGATAATCTGCCCCCTTATTACTACATTACCTCCTAATCTGTGTAGTTCGGTTTCAGGCTAATAGTTAATCTTTACCTAAGCTGGATTGTCCACCAGCTTGATTGCCTTAGCTTTGCTTGGCACACTCATATTAAAACTATTTAATTACCTAATTATAGGTTCTTATTAATTTAAAAAGTATAAAATGAAGTATTATTTATTATAATACATAGTAATTACCCAACTATAATACAGCTTAGAAGTGTTATCATCTCTTAATAAATAGTTTAAATTAAAAGATAAGGTATATATAAGTATGCAAAAAAAAATTATCACTTTAAGAGTTATTCTTGCATCATCACTATTGATGTTAAATTTGGCTATGGCAAATTCTGTAGATGAAAATAAACCAAAACGGATTACAAAAGCTAATATGAGTGTAAAATACAACATTTTACCAAAGAAGGTAAACTCTATTTCTAAAATTTTTTCTAGTGGAATATTTTATGGTCGTTTACGTTCTAATAGTTTTTATTGGAATTGGGAAAATGAGACTTGGAATGATGAAACAAAAAAAGGTCAATTAGATAATAAAAATATGGGAATAGGTGGTAGCATCATCTATAAGACAGGTATATTTAATGGTTTTAGTGCAACTATGAGTTATTATGGCTCTTTTAATCCATCTTTTTTTAGAATGGATAAAGATGAAGTTGCTGGAGCTAAAGCAGGTAAAGATACATTTAGTAGATATAATGTAAAAAATGATGATCAGTATGGTATTTATGCTTTTGGAGAAAATTATCTTCAATATCAAAATGATATGTTTAATATCATATTAGGTCGTCAATTTTTTGAATCTATTTTTAGTGCTTCAAATGATACAAAAATGATTCCAAATACTTTTGATGGTATATCAATGAGTGCAAAAATTGCTAAAAAAACTCAAGTTAGATTTGCTTTTTTCGACAAGCAAAAACTAAAACACCATGATAAAACACATGATGTAGTTACATTTAAAGACTCTAATGGAGATAGTTGGGGTAATAATGATGATGCTGGGATTCACAAAGGTTTAACTTATGAAAACTTTGTAAATGCAGGAGAAGATGTAGACCATAATTTAATTATAGCTGATTTTCAGACAAAATATATTGATAATTTAAAACTTAATTTTAGCTTTCTTCAAGTTCCTAGTGTTGTAAAAGATATTGTTTTAGAGGCAAACTATAAAATATCTTTTGATAATGGTTGGGCTATTCGTCCTGGAGTAAGATATTTCTATCAAATGGATGATGGTGGTGGAATTGTTGCTGGATATACAAGTTTAAATGGAAAAGAAGCAGTTGGATATAATAGTGATGTACAAACATCTTTGAATGGTTCTTTAATTGCATTAAGAACAGATTTAATTATGCCAAATAAAAAGGGATTTTTGAGATTAGGATATTCTAAAGTAGAAGATAAAGCGGATATCATTGCTCCTTGGAGAGGTTTCCCAACAGGAGGATATACAAGAGCAATGGCACAATATAACTGGTATGCAAATACAAAAACTATAATGTTACGAGGTGTTTATAAGTTTAATCCTAACTTTAAAGCGAGTCTAAGATATGCTATACAAGATTTTGATAATAATAAATTAAATATTGCTCCTGATAGCACAATTTGGCATTTAGATACTTGGTATGATATAACTCCTCAATTACAATTAAAAACTCGCCTTGGTATATACCGTGCAGATACAAAATATACTGCAAAATTTGATAATTCATATAATGAATATAGGTTAGAACTTAACTATTTATTTTAAAATAATATAGGTATCTGTCATTCCGTGCTTAACACGGAATCTAAAATATAACTATCTACGATACCTACCTCTTCCTCGTCTTCTTTTATTAAAACATTTTTCACAAATGGAAAATTTATATGAAAAATCTAAAGTTTGGCTACACTTTGTACATCGTTTACTAAGTCCACCTTTTTTAAGAGATTCCTCTATAAATTGATTTAATCTAACTCTTGATTGTATAGCCTCTTGTGTATCTTCAAATTTATCAGGAAATTTAAATGATAACCATAAATATAGAGATATTTCACGAACCCTATCTTCAGCATCTAGCATCATCTCATTTGTAATAGCAAAAGATGGTAACGCTCTTGGTGGAATATATTTAACAGTTTTATCCATTTCAATACTTTTAATATATCTTCTAAAAACAGATTCAATATATGGTGAGGATATACTAGCAGGGGCACATGAAAGATTATAAGTACTAATTAAATCTAGTTCATATTCGCTTACAATCTCTGCAATCTCAAGCATAGAGTCTATATTTGCAGCCACAAAAGGACCCTCAAACTCCATATTATCAGCAAAAAATGCTAAAATAGTTAATAAATTTTGAGTATCAAGAATCTCTGAAATTAATAGAATATGCTCTAAACTTGCCATAATGCTAAACGGAGCTTGAAGTTGTACAATAGATTTATCATCAAAAGCCGATGAGATATGAGCCAAAGCAGATGAACTTAATGCACCTACAAATCCAATATCTTCTAGTCCATATCGTCCTGCTCTACCTGCAATTTGCAGTATCTCAGAGCTTTTTAATTCTCGTCTTCTTAATCCATCAAATTTATTATCTTTGGCAAATAAAATTGTTTTAATTGGCAGGTTTAAACCCATGGAGATAGCGTCAGTTGAGACCAAAATCTCACTCTCACCATCTCTAAATCTTCGTGCTTCTTCTCGCCTAACCTCTGGAGATAAATTTCCATAAACCACTGATACATCATATTTAGTTGATAATTGTTGCTTAAGAGATAAAACATCTTTTCTTGAAAATGAGATTAATGCAGTCCCTTTTTCAATCCTATCTAAAGAGGTTGGATGAGTCATTACTCTAAGTTCATTTTTCCTAAAAAACTCTTTTACCGTTAATTTTTCACCCAAATATTCACATATCTCTTGAACTGCTTCAAGTGCATCAGGCGAACCTGTTAAAATTACTTTTGAAGCGGGAACGCCAATTAGCGCATTTGCCCATGCCCAACCTCTGTCACGGTCGCTTATCATCTGAATCTCATCAATCACACAAACATCTACATCTACAGAGCTATTTATCATCTCTATTGTAGAACATATATGGGTTGAATCTTCGTCAATAATTTCCTCTTCACCAGTAATTAACGATACATTAACACCTTTTGCTTTGAGAGACTCATAACCCTCAAGAGCCAATAATCGTAGTGGTGCAAGATAATATCCTGTGGTTGCAGTTTTTAAATACTCCATCGCTTCATAGGTTTTACCACTATTTGTTTCCCCTACATGAAATATAATTTCACGATTAAGCTCTCTCGCAATTGGGTATAGCTTCTTAAAATCTTTAATGCTATTTGCTAATAATTCTTCTCTAAGTTTTTGAAGTTTAAATGGTTTAATATACTCATTGAAATTATATAAAATTGTCCGTTTATGCTTCTCTTTTATTCTTAAAGTTGTAGTGCTTAAAACAGTTGGTTGAATCACTTCTAAGATAAAATTATCTATTGCATATTCATCTAAATTCAAATCTTTAGATTCGTTTATCATCTGCTCTTTAAGAGTATTAATGCTTACAAAAAAGTCTCTTGTTTTTTGTTCATAAACAGAGTCAAAGTCATAAGTCAAAGGCAAATCACTACCTCTCCAAATCAATCCATAAATAAAATTAGTTGTATACGATATATCTATCTTAAATTTTAAGAGAGTATTAAAAAGTTTATATTCACACTCTTTTGTATTGATAATTTGGTTATTTGAATCAATTTTAATATCACCTAAAAGCTTTATAGATTTTTGATAAGATTCATTGGAAGTGATGGCTTCAGCCTCACTAAAAGCTGGAGCTAAAGCACCAGTTCCAAGAAGTCTAATAACTATATCTTTGGTTAAAGGGATATGATATAAATCACTATCTATAGGTGCTTTTTTTAGACTATTTATAATCTCTAGTTGAGATAAATATCTATGATTTTCAAGAGAGTTTAAAAACTCTCGTATCTCTTGCTCCTTATCAGAAATAGTCTCATATTTTATATCTTCAAGTTTATATAAAGAATGAACCATCTCCATCTTTAAAATATCATCAATATTTTTATTATGAGATTTAGTTAAAAGTTCTTTATGAAAGCTCTCTTCAAAAATATCAAATCTATAAGAGCTATAAAATTGAATATTAGCACTATTATTAAATTCAATATCTAATTTATCCTCTATCTTTTTTTTCTTTGATTGAAGCCTTATATATGTAAGTTTATTTTTTATCTTATCTATGGTAATCTTGGAGCTTTTAAAATCTTTAAAACTCTCTACAACTCTATTTGATTCTAATTTTGTATGAGTTACAGAGCCTAAAAGCCTTAGAACTTTATCTGAATTATCAGCAAAAAATATCTGTTTTTTATCTGTTTGTATTTTATGCACAGTAGATTTAGGGAGGTTTTCTGTAAGATATTTAACAATAATAGCTCGGCTTTTATATTCAGCTTCACTCCAAACTCTTCTTAAAGTTCGTATCATCTCATCTGGATCACTTATGTAAGGGATTTCTAATAGTGATATAATATCTTTAAGACTTATATCATCTACATCAGCAATCCCTTCATCAAATGCTCTTCCTCCAAAAAAATCTCTTATTTTTGTATTTAACTTAATAAAGCCTTTATTTTTTGCCATATTTATTTATTATAAACTTGCATAATATTTAGATTGATCACTAAATGTATTTACTGTAAGTTTAGAAAAATTCTCTAAATAATCCCAAAAATCATCTTTTAATTCTTGGGAAACATCACATTCTCTTAAAGCTTCTTCCATTGTACCTAACCACTCATATCTTGACTTCTCAGTAATAGAAAAATCATCATGAAGTCTTACCATAAATTCATTAAGTTCAACACCTCTTGACTCCTCTTCATAAACTTTTGGACCACCACAAATTTGTATAAAGAATTTTGTATTTTTTACTTTAATCTCATTAAATTCATCTTCATCTTGTGGAAAAAAATGGGCAATTTCACTTTCATAAATTTTATCATAAAAATTATACATAAGTTTTCGCATCCCATCCAATCCTAATGCCTCATAAAACTCTTTGGCAGGATTTTTAAAATTTACTTTTTTACCTTTTTCTACTTTTGTAATTTCATAACTCATTTTTTTCCTTTTTCTTATATTCTATCTAGTAAAGGGCAACCATAAAGGATTGCCCCCTACAACACACCTATTTTGTGCAGGGGCGCCTCTTGTAGGTACCCTAAATTATTTATATTTCTTAATAAAATCTATGTATCTCTTCCATAATTGTTGAAAACTCTATATCATCACCTTTATCTTTTAAAAATGTGATAAGATACTTTTCACTTGCTTCTATATCTTCATTTTTCTCAATCTCTAATAATTTGGAATATAAATCAGCAATAATCTCTATCACATGTTTTGAAATTGATTTTCTTGATGCTTGATAACCTATAATATTACCTGTATCAATATCTTTTCTCATCTCAAATTCTGTAAAAATCCAATAGTATCTGCCATCTTTTGAACGATTTTTAACCACAGCATTAATATTTTTACCCTGCTTAATCGTTTCCCATAAAAGTTTAAAGACAACGCGTGGCATATCAGGATGTCTTACAATATTATGTGATTTTCCTATTAATTCATCTTTAGAGTATCCACAAACTTCAATAAAATAGTCATTACAAAATGTTATTTTACCTTTTTCATCTGTTTCACTTACAATATATCTTTTAGGGTCTAGTTCTATCTCTTCATCTATCATTATTTTCTTACTCATACTATATTCTTCCATTAATTAATCTAATTAAAGCATCACTGACTTGGTCAAATTTAAATACTCTTTTTCCGTTATTATTTTTAGCAAATTCTTTGGCATCATTTTCATTTTCAATAGCTACCAAATCATCACCAGCAATAGAAGTTACACGACTTCCATAGATATAAAAAGCTTTTTTTGCATCAATAAGTTTCATCGTTTGATAATCTGTAACAATAATATCTTTAAAGTCTTTCTCACTTTTTACACCAATATCAAACCATTTTCCTGGTCTATGATAAAATTCAAACATAGATTTTGGACTTGAAAAAAAGAGTTTTTTCCCATTCTTTAAAGTAATTTTAACTGCCCATTTAGGATGCTTATAAATATCAAAATTTCTCACCAAACATTTTGTCGTTTTTGAATAATCCATAATATAATTATTCTGTGCCTTAAAAGGTGTTACTTCAGAGGCAAAGCTTATAGATACAAAGATTATTATAGTTAATAGTAATTTCATTTTTTCTCTTTCTTATTTAGATATAAGGATAGCCATATCAACTAATCTTACAGAATATCCCCACTCATTATCATACCAGGCTAATACTTTAACCATATTTCCACCAATCACTTGTGTTGTATCAAGTGGCACAATTGAACTATGTTCATCTCTTTGAATATCTTGAGATACTTTATACTCTGTATCAACCGATAAAATTCCTTTATGAGTTGTTTTACTAGCCTTAATAAAAGCATTATTTACATCTTCAACAGTTACATCTGTTTTAAGCTCAACTGTTAAATCAACTAATGATACATTTGGAGTTGGGACTCTGATACTTTGACCATTTAATTTTCCATTAAGATGAGGCATAACTTTTCCAATTGCTTTTGCAGCACCTGTTGTACTTGGAATTAAATTAATTGCTCCAGCTCTTGCAAGTCGTGGATTTTTTTTATTTTTACCATCTAAAATATTTTGTGAACCTGTATAACTATGAATTGTTGTCATTAATCCATGTTCAATTCCAAAAGTATCATCAAGAACTTTTACAACAGGAGCTAATCCATTTGTTGTACAACTTGCATTTGAAACAATTTTCTCACCATTGTATAGGTGTTCATTTGCACCAATAACAAATGTAGGCGTATCATCTTTTGCAGGAGCTGAGAATAAAACTTTTTTAACTCCACCATTATCAAGATAACTTTGAACAGATTCAGAGGTTAAAAATGCACCTGTACACTCGAGTACTACATCAGCACCATAATCAATAAAATTTAATTTAGCAGGGTCTCTATCACTAAGAATTTTTGCTTTTTCATCACCTATATATAAATATCCATCTTCTATTTTAACATCTTCTCGTCTACCATGAATACTATCATACTTTAAACCATATTCAATCATATCATAACTATCACTAGCATTTACTGCCACAAGTTCTACATCATCACGATCAGCGATAATTCTTGTAACACATCTACCTATTCTTCCTAATCCATTAATTGCAATTTTTACTGCCATTCTCCACCCTTAATAAAATTAATATATAATACAGTAAATAAGGTTATCAATTGGTTAAAATATTATTTCAAGTTTTTTAAATCTTTTGTACTAAACATCTTGTTTCGTTCAAGTTTTAACTCTTCAACTATATCTCTTACTTTATTATGTAAAACAGATGGTTTTTTCATATATGGAAATCTGATTTCAGGAAATCTATTACTATTTGTTACAAAGATTAAATAACCTTTTCCATTTTTTTTCTCTTCTAAATTTACATGTTTAACATTATAAAGTTCCACTTCTGACGTTATAAATCTATTATTTTTAAAAACTTTCATTTTAAGCCGTTTATTTGTTATTTCAAATGTATTTCTTTTTATCTCTCTAATTTTAAGAAAAGATATAACTGTTGGTATAATTAATAAAAAAATAAAGTAAGGAGATAACTTAATTGCAGAGTATAGAAATAAGATAGCTAGAAATAGAGCTATAGTATGAGATTTCCACATAATTGTATGTTGCCTTGTGCCTATCCATATTCTTTCCTCTTTTTTATATATCTCTGGATACTCATCTTGTTTCTCTTTTTCATTAGGTTTTTGATTTTCTTTTATGTAAGGAGGCTCTTGTGGAAGTGTAATCTCTTCTTGAGTATTTTTATTTTCATCATCTATTTTTTTAAATAGGTCTATATAGTTGTTCATATTCAAAATATAATCCTTTTAATATTATCTTATGTGTATATCATTAAGTTTGTGATTGTAAGTAAAATGTAGATTAGTCAGAAAGTAATAATTTATCAAATTACTTCAAACATATTAAAATTATATCATAAAGTATATAAAAATTTAATAAAATATTTGTTTAAAGTTTATTAACCGACATTCATCACCCCTCTAAACTTAAACTAATATAAAACAACTAATCATAAAACTCCTCGTAATTATCCCCTAAGCACTCCAAAATAATCTCATGATTTTCATTAAAATAATCCAATTGAGTCCCTCCTTCAAATAAAATTAAAACCACAGAGAAAAAATATTGAAAAACCCATCTCATAGTAGGATTTGATATTGGTTTTCCCTTCTGATTTGGAAAAGTTAGGTGATTTTTCTTCATATTTTTGCGAACTTTATGTTCTAATGCAGAATACACTAGTAAGGATAATGTCATAATCATTAATAATGATGCTATCCGTTCAGGTTTTTTTAAAAAGATAGAATCGGCATGAAATTTTGGGTCTTTTAAAAATCTAAAACCTCTTTCTACTTTTTGTTGATTTTTGTACTCATTTAAAATTTCTTGGGGTTTTAATGACTTATTTTCTAGCTCATTTGTTGCCAAAATAAAAA
>Ga0256838_1000308_pt1 | contig 32941 bp, 38 predicted proteins | sample 4571419metaG_FD_185978 | JGI IMG/M metagenome (GOLD analysis project Ga0256838, IMG submission 185978) | Hydrothermal vent microbial communities from Guaymas Basin, Mexico - 4571-419 | ecosystem: Environmental > Aquatic > Marine > Hydrothermal vents | place: Mexico: Guaymas Basin | collected... | reverse complement strand
AAATTGTATCAAAATTGTTGAATTTGTCAAGTTTTTTTATAATCCTGCTATGCAGGATAGCAAATTCATCTCCCTCTAATCTAACGATTTAGAGGGAGTATTCTTTGCTGAGAGTTTGATAAAGTAGCAATAGACCCAAAAAAACTCAAACAAAATTAACCGGGTCCATATCCACTTTGGCTTTTAATAAATCAATGCAAGGATAAATTATCTTATGAAGATTTTTACCTTTAAAAAGAGCATAATAGCGGTATTTGCCTTGAAGCTTAAAAATTGGAGCTTTTCCAAAACCTACTAACTCTTCTCTTTTTCCAATACATTCAATAAACTCATCAAGATTTCTTTTTGCTACTTCTCTTTGTTTATCGCTAAACTCAACTTTACAAAGCCTGCTAAATGGCGGATAATTCAAAGCCTCCCTAAATGCAATCTCTTCTTCATAAAACTCTTCATAACTTCTATTAAAAAACTCCTTATTCAAAGTCTGAATAATAACCTCCCCATCTTCTCTCCTCCCAGCTCTTCCGGCTACTTGCAATGCCAAAGAAAAAGCCCTCTCTCTTGCTCTAAAATCGGCACTATTTAACAAAAAATCAATATCCAAAACAACACTCAAAGCTACATCTGGATAATCGTGCCCTTTTGCGAGCATCTGAGTGCCCACCAAAATATCAATCTCTTTATTAGCAAATTTTTTTAATAGCTTATCAATACGCGTTTTTGAAGTTATCACATCCCTATCAAATTTTTCAATCACAGCTTCCTTAAAAATCTCCCTAAGTTCCCTTACAATCTCACTGCTCCCTTTTCTCTCATTTAAAAACTCTCTTCCCCCGCAGTTTGGACAGATATTTGGAATTGGGATTGTATAGTTACAATAATGACATTTAAGCATTCTATTTTGAGAGTGCACACTCATCCCAACATCGCAATACTTACACTTAATAGCCTCCCCACACTCTTTGCAAATCATATATTTAAAATTTGCACGCGTTGGCACAAATACAATCACTTGTTTATTACTTTCAAGCTTCTCTTTTATTTTAGAGACGATAAATTCATCAAAATGCTCCCTAAAATATAAAGTCTTTTTACTTTTATAAAAAGTCCCTTTTAATCTAAATGATTTAAACTTATACAAATCACTAACAAGAGGAGTGGCACTCCCAAGCACAACCTTAGCCCCAAGTACCTTACCAAAAAAGATAGCCAAATCTTTTGCGTTATATTTTGGTTTTTGTTCGGATTTGTAGCTATCATCGTGTTCTTCATCCACAATAATAAGCCCAAGATTATTAAAAGGCAAAAATAAAGCACTTCTTGCCCCAGCAATTACCCTAACTTCTCTTTTTGAAAGTTTTTGAATAATTTCTTCTCTTTTTTTCTTACTAATCTTGCTATGCCAAATCTCGACCAAAGAGCCAAAGTGCTTTTTAAGCCTCTTTTCCATTTGAGAGGTAATTGCAATTTCTGGTAACAAAAAAAGAGCATCTTTATTTGAATTTAAGGCATCTTCTATAAGTTTGATATAAATCTCCGTTTTTCCACTTCCAGTATCTCCAAAAAGAATAGAAATATCATTTTTTTTAACAAACTCAAACGCCTCTTTTTGTAAAGGAGTTAATGAAATGTCAACTTTTACTTTATTCCTCTTTTTATTTCCCCTATCTCCAAAATAAAAAAGCCCCCCAGCCTCCCCAATTGAAGAGAAGTAATAAAAGCTTATGAATTCAATAATTTTCATATACTTCCTATCAAATTCATAAACTTTTCTTAAAATCTCTTTACACTCAAACTCAGGTTCTTCTTCTTTTTCTAAAACAATTCCAAGTTTTTTTGAATTTCTAAGCTCAACCTCAACAACATCGCCTCTTTTGTAATCTTTATCTGATTTATAAGTAAAAGAGAAAGGAGAAGAGAGGATAGCTACTTTATAAAAATTCATCGAGTTAATTGTTGACAAAAATCAGCATCCCCTTGACAAATAAACGGGCAATTTTTTGTAGCATTTTTTTCATAAATAAATTTTGCACTTTTATCACCAATTGTTAAAGTATAATTTGTATCAGTAGAATCATTATTATCTAAAACCCACTTAACTTCTCCACTATTCTCTTTAATAGGAGTGGATAATACATTCTCAAACAAATAACCATCACTTGTAGATTTTTCAAGCTCTGGACAAATATCACTTTCACCAGCCATAATATTTTGAGAGAATTTAGAAGATATGCCACTCTTTATTGAAGCAATTTGAGTTTTTGCCTTCGTTATTTTAGCTTCGTCAATTGTAGGAAATAAGCGAGGAAGAGCTACCCCCGCTAAAATTCCAATAACAACTATTACAAAAATAAGTTCAATTAAAGTAAAAGAAAGTCTCAACTATAAACCTTATTTAATAAGAGTACCTTCTTCTGCATCACTACCAAATTTAGCTGGATTATCAGTAATTTGAGTATCATTTGCATCACCTAAGTTGCTATCAGTTAACTCAGTTGATGGTTTAAGTTGGTTAAATAGTGCAAATTTTGGTGATTGATTTGCATTACCATCAATACATGCAATAAAGTAATTAGCACCAGCTACTCCTTGATCTGCATACCCAACAATTTTCCATTGAGTAGCTGAATCACACTTACCAAGGTCCATTCTTTTAATCTCTTTTGGAACATCAACATATTTAGTTAAGTTTCCACTTCCATTTTGATCCTCTAAATCCAGGTAAGAGATATCTCCATTTTTACCTTCTGCGATAGATTGACTCCATAAAGTAGGCCCAACTGTCCTATTTAAAGTTCCAACAAAACTTTTTAAGTTACCTTCATGTGCTTGTTTTGCAACACCCATAAATTTTGGTAACGCAACTGCTGCTAAAATACCTAAAATAACAATAACGAAAATAAGTTCAATCATAGTAAACGCTTTTTTCATTACGACTCCTTTTGTTTAAAGTTATTAAAATTATATCAATAAAACTATTTTAAGTCAAGATTTTTAATATTTTTTTAATGTTTTTTTAATTTAATCCCTTGTTACCAAAATTTTATTATCTTTTATTCTAATAAGTCTAAAATACGGCGCACTAACACTTGTTCCGTTTTTGCAAGTAATATTATATTCTCCCCCAGCAACTTTTGAGTTAGCTACCATAACCGTTTTATATTCTCCATTTCCACACTTTGTTAAATCAATACTACTTGCATTAATCTCTTTTGGAATTTGGATATATTTGCTAAGAAATTTAGCATCCTCAACAGGAGCTAAATGAGTAATATCTCCCTTTTTACCCTCACTCATACTCTTACCCCACAAATCTTCTCCCGTTGTTCTGTTTAAAGTTCTTACAAAAGAGATTAATATACTCTCGTGTGCATGCTGACCTACTGCAAAATACCTTGGAATCGCCACAGCCGCTAAAATTCCTAAAATAACAATTACAAAAATCAGCTCTATCATAGTAAAAGCTTTTTTCATTCTCTCTCCAATATGCTAAGAATTTTTTCAACTCTTTTTGTTAATTCAAACTCTCTTTTATTTTTTTCCAATACAAAAACCAAAAGCTCCTTTGGAGTCATTTTTTGGACTTTTGCCAAATCATCCTTAACAAACTCAAAAAACTCATCTTCAAGTTCTATTTCAAACTTCTCTCCCATTACAGAAATTGTCACTTTTTTCATCTTTTAAGAATCGCCTCAATTTTTGCTAATACTTCTTCAAGTTCAAGTTCTTTAATTGCTATTTGCTCCTTGCACTCCATAAGCTCAGACTCTTTTTCTTCAAGTTTCGTTTTGCAGTTATCAAGCTCAAATTTTAATTTTTCGTTTTCCTCTTTTAATTTGCTATTCTCTTTTTCTAACTTTTCATAAGTCTCTAAAAGCTCATCAATCTTTTTTGTAAATTGAGAAAAGATATCCATTTTTTATCCTTTGTTTTTAATATTAGATTAACTTTGATATAATTATATAAAAAAGGAGCAAATTGTTCAAATTAAATTCACCTTTCAAACCAACAGGAGACCAGCCACAAGCTATAAAAAAAATAACTAACTGCATAAAAAAAGGGAGCCGCTATAATACTTTAATAGGAGTTACAGGAAGCGGTAAAACTTTTACTATGGCAAATATTATTCAAAATCTTCAAATGCCAACTCTTATTCTAACTCACAATAAAACACTCGCAGCCCAGTTATACTCTGAGTTTAAAGAATTTTTTCCAAATAATCACGTTGAATACTTTATAAGTTATTATGATTATTATCAGCCAGAAGCTTACCTTCCAAGGCAGGATTTATTTATAGAAAAAGATGCATCAATTAATGAAGAGTTAGAGAGACTAAGAAGTAGTGCAACGGCAAGTTTGCTTGAATATGATGATGTTATCGTAGTAGCCAGCGTCTCAGCACTCTATGGGCTTGGAGACCCAAGAGAGTATAAAAGAATGGTATTAAAACTAACAATAGGAGATGAGATAGAACAAAAAGAGCTTATGTATAGACTTCTTAGTATGGGTTATACCAGAGATGATAAATTTTTTGAGAGAGGAAAATTTAGAGTAAATGGAGAAGTAATTGATATTTTTCCAAGTTATTTAGAAGATGAGTTTATAAGAGTTGAATTTTTTGGAGATGAAATTGAGAGAATTTTGATATTAGATTACTTAACCCAGCAAAAATTAAAAGAACCAAAAGAGATTACAATCTACTTAGCAAATCAATTTATTGTAGGAAAAGAGAGATTAAGTAAAGCAATTGAGAGTATTGAAAAAGAGCTAAAAGAGAGATTAAGTGAATTTAAAGAAAAAGGCAAAATGGTAGAGTATGAGAGATTAAAACAAAGAACTGAATTTGACCTTGAAATGCTTGAAACAACGGGAACTTGCAAAGGAATAGAAAACTACGCAAGACATCTAACGGGCAAAAAAGAAGGAGAGACACCTTACTCTTTGCTTGATTATTTTGAGATAAAAGGAAAGCCTTACTTAGTGATAGTAGATGAATCTCACGTATCTTTGCCTCAATTTCGTGGAATGTATAATGGAGATAGGGCAAGGAAAGAAGTGTTAGTTGAGTATGGATTTAGACTCCCAAGTGCACTTGATAACAGACCTTATAAATTTGATGAGTTTATAAACAAAGCCCCCCACTATCTTTTTGTATCGGCAACGCCTGGGGAGTATGAGCTAAGTATTTCTACTTGCATAGCAAAACAAATCATCCGTCCAACTGGACTTCTTGATCCAATAGTTGAACTTTTACCAAGCAAAGACCAAGTAGCTTTACTTTATGACAAAGCAAAAGAAGTGATAAAAAAAGGTCAAAAAGTATTAGTAACAACCCTTACTAAAAAGATGGCAGAAGAGTTGCAAAAATATTATCTTGAAATGGGACTAAAAGTTAAATATATGCACTCAGACATTGATGTAGTTGAGAGAAATGAGATAATTAGAGGATTAAGGCTTGGAGAATTTGATATGTTAATTGGAATAAATCTTCTAAGAGAAGGACTTGATTTGCCAGAAGTTAGCTTAGTAGCTATTCTTGATGCAGATAAAGAAGGTTTTTTAAGAAGTGAAACAAGCCTTATTCAGACAATGGGAAGGGCTGCAAGGAATGTTGATGGAAAGGTTTTGATGTTTGGCGATAAAATTACAGAGAATGTGATAATTGATGATGATTTGGAAGTTTTGGAAAAAATAAAAGATAAAATTACAAAATCAATGTATAACGCTATTAAAACAACAATTCAAAGAAGGATAGAACAAAAAAACTATAATAAACTTCACAACATAACCCCAAAAAGCGTTGTTAGAAAAATAGAAGAGTCCTTAAAAGAAGAAGAGCCAATTAAACCAAAAGATAAAATTCCAGCAAAAGAGAAAAAAGCAATTATTAAAAAACTCAAAAAAGAGATGCAAGAGGCTGCTAAAAATTTAGAGTTTGAAAAAGCAGCAATGCTAAGAGATAAGATAGAAGAGCTTAAAAAAATGAAATAAGGAGAGATAATGATTTTAAAATATAAAGAGACTTTCCCAAAAATTGCTTCATCTGCTTGGATAGCACCAAGCGCTGATATTATAGGAGATGTAGAGATTGGAGAAGATAGCTCTGTTTGGTTTGGGTGCGTGATTAGAGGAGATGTGCACTATATAAAAATTGGTAAAAGAACTTCAATTCAAGATTTAACGATGATTCACGTAACCCACTATAAAAAAGAAAAAAAACTAGGAGATGGCTACCCTACAATCATAGGAGATGATGTAACAATTGCTCATAGAGTAATGCTTCACGGATGTAAGATTGGAAATGCTTGTTTGATTGGAATGAGTGCAACAATTTTAGATGGAGCTGAGATTGGAGAGGAGTCAATTGTAGGAGCTGGGGCACTTGTTACTCAAAATAAAAAATTTCCTCCAAGAAGCTTAATTCTTGGAAGTCCGGCAAAAGTAGTAAGAAGTTTAACAGATGAAGAGGTTGAAAAAATATATCAAAATGCAAAAAACTATGTTAAATACAAAAACGAATACATCAACTTTATAAGGTAAGCAATGATACAAAAACTGGACTTAACTGACTATTTAAAAAGACTTCAAAAACTCTTTGCAAGAGAAAAAGATTATATAATCAAAGGGGATATAAGAAAAAACTATGAATACATTAAAAAACTATCAAACAAAGATTTTAAGTCCCCTCCAAGTGTAAAAAACCTTGACATTGAAATTATGCATCTTAAAAAATTTGGGGTATTAAAACACGACCAGATTTTTGAATTTGTAAAGATAATTAACTACTTTAAATACTTAAAATCAAGAAAATGGCAGGATTTGGCAAGCTGGTTTGATAAGATAAAAATTCCAGATGAAATTGAAAAAATAACAAAACATTACAACGAAAAAGGCGAAGTTATAGGCTTTGAAGAGATTGATTTAATAAATGAGAAAATCAAAGAGAAAAAGGCCCTAATTCGCCAACAACTCTACAAATATCTAAATTCAAAAAAACTTGAACCTTTCTTAATAGACAAATCAATCCATCTCCAAGGTGGAGAAGAGTGTTTGCTTGTTAGAGGCGGATACAATAAAGTCCTTGATGCAGAAATTCTTGGAAGAAGTGGTGGGGGTCATTTTTATGTATTTCCAAGAGGAATAGAGAAGATAAAAAAACAGCTTGATGAGTTAGAGAGCATTAAAGAAGAAAAACTATACGAAATTGCCAAAAAGTTTAGCGAAACACTTAGAAAATGGACTAAATTTTTAGAGTTTATCAATAAAGAGTTTGATAAGTTTGATGCACTTCAAGCAAGGGTATTTTTGGCAAGAAGTGAAAATCTTGAATTTATAATGCCTTCATTTAAAACAAAAAAAATGTATTTAAGAGATTTTTGTCACCCGGCGCTTAAAGAATGTAAACCTATAAATTTAGAGTGGGACAAACAAGTTTTAATAATAACAGGGGTAAACGCCGGTGGTAAAACGATGCTACTTAAATCAATTCTTAGTGCAGCTTTTATGAGTAAGTATCTTCTTCCTATGAAGATAAGAGAAACTTCAACTATTCCCCACTTTAAAGATATAAAACCTATAATTGACGACCCTCAAAATGTAAAAAACGACATCTCTACATTTGCCGGAAGAATTAAAGAGTTTAAAGAGGTTTTTGGAAAAGAGAATATTTTAATAGGGGTTGATGAGATTGAGCTTGGGACAGATGCAAATGAGGCCGCAAGTTTATTTAAGGTAATTATTGAAGAACTTATGAAAAAAAATAGAATTGTAATCACAACCCACCACAAACGCTTAGCAACCCTCCTTGCTCAAAATGAAGAAGTAGAACTTCTTGCTGCAATTTATGACGAAAAAAATCAAAAACCAACCTATGAATTTATAAAAGGGACTATTGGTAAAAGCTATGCGTTTGAGACTGCAAAAAGATATGGAATTCCATTTAATATAATTGAAAGAGCAAAAAAAGAGTATAGTGAAGATTTAGAAAAACTTGATGTATTGATTGAAAAATCAGCCCGCCTTGAATTTGAACAAAAACAAAAAATAAAAGAACTTGAAAACGAACTTGAAAATGTAAAATTTTTAAAAGAATCTCTCCTTAGACAAAAAGAAGAACTAAACGCTAAACTTCAAAAAGAGCAAGAAAAACTTCAAAAAGAATTCAATGAAGCTATAAAAGCAGCAAAAGAAGCTATAAAAGCCAAAGATATTCGCGAAAGTCACAGAAAATTAAATGAAGCTCATAAAATAAAATCAAAAATTAAAGTTAAAAAAGAAGAAATCAACAAAGAATTCAAAGTAGGAGATAGAGTAAAATATGGAAGCAGTGTTGGGAAAATAATTGAAATAAAAGGCAAAAATGCGTTAGTTGAGTTTGATGGCAAAAAACTTCTAATCTCAAAATCAGCCCTAAACCCATACCTTGCCCCTATCAAAAAAGAAGTCAAAATCTATAAACCAAAGCCAAAAAGCATTGATATTAAACTTGACCTTCACGGTCTAAGGCTTGAAGAAGCTTTGGAAAAGACAGAAGAGTATCTAAACAAAGCCGCACTTGCCGGACTTGAAGAAGTATGGATTTATCACGGAATGGGCAAAGGAATACTTGCAAAAGGAATTACTGATTTACTTAAAAACCACCCTCTTGTAAAAGAATTTAAAGATGCTCCACCTCATATGGGAGGATATGGAGCAAAAATCGTTAGATTATAATTGACAAAGCTAAATAAACTTGATACAATCACACTAAAAATAACGGAGGGGAAATATGGAAACTATCGTAGTAGCGTGTCCACATTGTAAAAGTTTAAACAAACTCCCAAAAAAAGATAGTTACAAAAAAGCAGTTTGTGGAGTTTGTAAAGGAAATTTACTTGATAACAAACCTATAAAAATAGAAAACGAAGCCGAATTTAATAAAATCGTTAAAAACGTAACAGTGCCTATAATTGTAGATTTTTGGGCTGTATGGTGTGGTCCTTGTCAAATGTTTGCACCGACTTTTGAAAAAGTAGCACAAAATTTCCCATTAAAAGCAAACTTTTTAAAAGTGAATACAGAAGAAATACCAAGCGTTGCGGCAAAATTTGGAATTAGAAGCATTCCAACAATCGTAGCTATTAAAGATGGAGTTGAAATTGATAGAGTAATGGGAGCATTGCCTGAATTTCAATTTGCTATGTGGGTAGATAAAATAGTAAATGGATAATCCGGTTTTTCCGGATTATATTATAAGCATTGCATCTCCATAGCTATAAAATCTATATCTGTTTTTAATTGCTTCTTGATAAATTTCAAGTGTCTTTTTTCTACCTATAAACGAAGCTACAAGCATTATAAGAGTTGATTTTGGGAGATGAAAATTTGTTAAGAGATGATTTACTCTTATTGGAGGATTTAGAGGATTTAAAAACAAATCACACTCCCCTTTTAGCCTTTTAGTCCTTGCATAATACTCAATCGTCCTTGTAGAAGTAGTCCCAACTGCAACAATCTCTTCATCACTATCAAGAATTTTTGCAGTAGAAAGTGGAATCTCAAAATATTCGCTATGCATTTTATGTTCTCTTATATCCTCAACCTCAACTGGCTTAAAAGTCCCAGCTCCAACATGCAAAGTAAGATAAGCTTTTTTTTCAATTTTTTCAAGAAGTGAAGGAGTAAAGTGCAAACTTGCAGTAGGAGCCGCAACAGCTCCAAGCTTGCTTGCAAACACACTTTGATACTCAACTTCATCAAGCCTTTCATCACTCCTTTTAATATAAGGTGGCAAAGGTATATGCCCAATTTTATCCAAAATCTTAATAAGTTCTAAAAAAGAGAGTTTTTTATCCTCTTTATAAAATTCAACTACCCTACTCCCATCTTCTAAAAGCTGAGTCACTTTTACTTTTAACCCATCATCAAAAAATAACTCCGTGCCTACTCTTACTCTCCCTCTTATATAAACTAAAAACTTATCTCCAAAAGGTCTATTCAACAAAAGCTCTACTCTTCCTCCACTCTCTTTTTTACCAAAAATCCTTGCTTTTATAACTTTGGTATTATTAAAAATAAATCTCTTCTCCCCAACAAAATCCAAAATATTTTTAAAAATCGTGTGAGTTATTTTATCTTTCTTTCTATCATAAACAAGCAACTTTGCTTCATCGCGAGGAGTTATAGGATATTTAGCTATTAACTCCTCTGGCAAACTATAATCATATGCACTAACCTGAATATCCAATTAACTTCCTTAACTCTTCTGGTTTTGTTGTATAAGCCATAGCAGTCTCTTTATCAATCAAACCTTTTCTTACATACTCAGCCAAAACTTGGTTTAGAGTTTGCATTCCAGTTACTGATTGGTTAAGCTGCATTTGAGAGTAGATTTGTTGGATTTTATTTTCACGAATAAGGTTTGAAATTGCTGGGTTATTAATCATAATTTCATGAGCTGCGACTCTACCTCCTCCAATTTTTGGAAGCAATACTTGGGCAATAACTGCTGCAAGCGCCATTGAGAGTTGCGTTCTTATTTGTTCTTGCTCTTCTGCTGGGAAAACATTTACAATCCTGTTAATTGTCTGAGAAGCTGAGTTGGTATGAAGCGTCCCAAATACCAAGTGCCCAGTTTCAGCCGCTGTAATAGCAGCCCCAATTGTCTCTTTGTCCCTCATCTCACCAATTAAGATAACATCTGGGTCTTCTCTTAGAGCTGATTTAAGTGCGTTTAAAAACGACTTTGTATCCCTTCCAACTTCCCTTTGAGAGAAAAGAGATTTTTTGTGCTGATGCACAAACTCAATTGGGTCTTCAATTGTTAAAATATGCTTTTGAAAATTTTCATTAATTTCATTAAGCATAGCCGCAAGAGTTGTAGATTTACCAGAACCTGTTGGACCTGTTACAAGAATAAGTCCCTTTTCTCTTCTTATAAGCTTTTTAAATACCGCTGGGGCATTTAATTCATCAAGGCTAAGAGGTCTTGATGGAATAATCCTAAATACCCCAGCCATATGTTCTCTCTCAAAATAGTAATTTGCCCTAAACCTTGCAACCCCTGGAATTTCAAACGAAAAGTCAAGTTCAAGCTCTTCTTCAAGTTTTGCTTTTTGCTTTTCGGTAAGCACCGAATAACAAAGTTCTATTACATCATCATTTGTAAGTTTTGGGAGTTTTAGAGGAGTTAACTTTCCATCTTTTCTAAGCATAGGCTCAGCACCAACATTTAAATGTAAGTCACTTGCTTTATAAGCAATAATTGTCTTTAAAAGCTGATCAAGCGTATATTTTAAAGCCATTTTTTATCCTTCAATAATTTTTGGCACAATAAAATATCCATCTTTACTCTTTGGAGCATTTGCTAAAATTTCTTTTATTACATCACTTCTTTTTGGTTCATCATCTCTAAGAGGTGTTGGATTATTAAGAGGAGAAAATGTAGCTTCAATTCCCTCAGTATCAAGCTCATTTAAAAGCTCAACAAACTCCACAATCTCAGCTAAATCTTTTGCCATTTTATCTTTATCTTCAATCTCAATCATTGCTAAATTTTCAAGTCTTTGAATCAAACTCTTATCAATTTTCATAACTCACCTTTTTTTGTATAATTTTAACAAAAAAGGGAGCAAATGATAAAAGAAGCACAAAAATATATCGTAGGTGGAGTAAACTCGCCAGTTAGAGCATTTAAAAGCGTTGGAGGAGAGCCTCCTTTTATTGAAAGAGGCAAAGGGGCTTATATTTATGATATTGAAGGCAAAAAATATCTTGATTTTATTCAAAGTTGGGGACCATTGATTTTTGGACACTGCGATAAAGATACCGAGGAAGCTATTATTGAAGCGGTTAAAAAAGGAGTTAGTTTTGGAGCTCCAACAAAAGTAGAAGTAGAATTAGCAAAAGAGGTACTTGAACTTTTCCCTCACCTTGACTTAATTCGTTTCGTAAACTCTGGAACTGAGGCTACAATGAGTGCTATTCGTTTAGCAAGGGCTTATTCAGGCAAAGATGACATTATAAAATTTAAAGGATGCTATCACGGACATAGCGATAGTTTATTAGTTAGTGCTGGAAGTGGAGCTGCTACTTTTGGAGTGCCAAGTAGTCCAGGAGTGCCAAAAGACTTTACAAAACATACTCTTCTTGCTGATTATAACGACATTGAGAGTGTAAAAAGATGTTTTGAAGAAGGGGATGTTGGATGTGTAATAATTGAACCAATTGCTGGAAATATGAGCTTAGTGCCGTCTGAGAAAGAGTTTTTAGGAGAACTAAAAGAGATTTGTAATCACTATGGAGCGGTTTTAATTTTTGATGAAGTAATGAGCGGATTTAGAAGTGCTCTAAGAGGAAGCTATGATATTTATAAAATTGAAGCTGATATTGTAACTTTTGGAAAAGTAATTGGCGGTGGAATGCCAGTTGGAGCATTTGCTGGACGCAAAGAGATAATGGAACTTTTAAGTCCTGTTGGACCTGTGTATCAAGCTGGAACGCTATCTGGAAATCCAGTTGCAATGAGTGCTGGGCTTGCTGTGATTAAAAAACTAAAAGAAAATCCATCAATTTATAAAGACCTAGAAGAAAAAGCTAAAAAACTTATGAAGGAAATGAAAAGAATAAGCGAGGAGAATAAGATTGATTTTAACTATAATGTAGTTGGCTCAATGTTTGGATTTTTCTTCAATTCAATTCTTCCTAAAAACTTTGATGAAGTTAACGCTTCTGATACCAAAAGATACGCAAAATTCCACAATAAGATGTTAAATGAAGGTTTTTACTTTGCTCCAAGTGCATATGAAACCGGTTTTATCTGTACTCCAATGAGCGAAAAAGATATAAACTCTACAATTAAAACATATGAAAAAATCGCAAAAGAGATTTAATGGGAAAAGTAAAAAAGACAATTGAGGGGGCTGAGAAGCTCTCTCTTGGAATATCAATCGTTGTAGCAATATTAATGGGAATTGGGCTTGGATATTGGATGAGAGAAACTTTTCATCAAGCTTGGCTATTTTGGCTTGGAGTATTTTGGGGAGTTGGAGCTGCTATTATGAATATTTGGATTGAGTATAAAAAAATGAAAAAAGAGTTTGAAAAACTTGCAAAAGACCCAAAATATAAAAATTATAAAGTAAAAAAAGAAGAAGATGAACTTCTAGAAGACTTTGAGAAGTAATTACGCGTTTTTTGCTGCGTTTGCCAAATCCCACATTGGCAAGAAGATACCAAGTGCAATTAACAATACAAGCCCACCAATCACAGTTAACATAATAGGCTCAATTGCCGCTTGCATATTCTCAATAACATCTTGGAATTTTTCTTCATAATATTTAGCCGCACTACTTAACATAGTATCAAGTTCTCCTGATTCCTCCCCTGCACTAATCATCCTCAGCGCAATAAAGTCCACAAGCTCCACTTCTTCCATAACCTCAGCCATATTCCTACCTTGATTAATCCCTCTTATAATTTCTCTTACTTTTGATTTTATAACTTCATTTTCAATAATCCCTTCACTAATTTTTAATGCATCCAAAAGGGGAATACCAGATTTTAGCAAAGATGATAAGATAAGCAAAAATCTATGCAAAGTAGCATACAAAATAATCTTATTAATAAGATAAGTTTTTAACATTAAAGCATCCATCTTATACTTAAATTTTGGGGAGATTTTATAAGCTAAATTTATAGTCATTGCAGTTAAAATAACTACAAGCAATACAATTGGACCATAATGGGAAAAAAGATATTCTAAAAATAACAAAATTTGAGTTGGAAGTGGTAATTCTGCGTGAAGTTGTTCAAACATAGCTTTAAACTTTGGAACAACCAACATAATCAAAAACACAAACGCAACGGCAATTGCAATTAAAGTAATAATTGGATATCTAAGGGCTTTTACCATTTTTCTTCTGTTTTGATAGATATTATCATAAATTCTTGCCAAAGATTCAATTGCCATTACCAAATCCCCAGTCTGCTCACCAAGCCTAATCATAGCAACACTAAGCCCACCAACATACTGCTCATAATCTTTAAAAGCATCCGTTAAAGATTTACCAGTATCAATAGCCTCAGCCGCGTGCAAAAAAAGCTCTTTTACAAGCTCATCTTCTGAGTGTTTTCCAATATCTTCAAGCGCATCTTTTAAAGAGATACCAGCTTTTATCATAACCGCAAGCTGATTTAATGCGGCAATATAAGCTGGATACTTCATCTTTTTTCTAAAAATTTTATTTTGAATCCAATCTTTTGCAAGTTTTAACTTCTCTTCAAAAGGCATAGGGACTTCTTGAACTTTAACAACAAGCCCCTTCACAACTTTTTTTGCCTCGCTAATTGCTTCTGCTTTATTGGTAGCATTAATAATTTTAGAAAAAGTTTTACCCTTATAAACATAAGTGATTTTAAAATATTTAGTAGCACTCATGGTCTTGCTACCTTATAAACTTCCTCTAAGGTAGTAATTCCTTTTAAAGCCTTTAAAAGTCCATCATAAAACATAGGCTTAAAACCTTTTTCATTTTTTAAATACTCCATAAGCTCTACTTTATCTTTATTTTTAGCAATCATAGCTTCAAGTTTATCATCTTTAATAAAAATTTCAGTAATTGGAGTTCTTCCTGCATATCCTGTCATATTACACTTCTCACAACCTCTTCCCATATAAAATTTTGCATCTTTTGGCAAAATTGACCTAATTGGCTCTAAAAAAGCTTCTGGGGGTTTATGTTCTGCTTTACAATGTGGACAAATCGTTTTTACAAGTCTTTGAGCTTCAACTCCAACCAAAGCCGCCCCAACCATAAACGGCTCAGCTCCCATATCAATCATCCTACTAACTGCTCCAACCGCATCGTTTGTATGTAAAGTTGATAACACTAAGTGCCCAGTCAAAGCTGCTTTAATTGCAATTTCAAGAGTCTCCATATCCCTAATCTCACCAATCATAATAATATCTGGGTCTTGACGCAAGATTGCTTTTAGCGCACTTGCAAAAGTAAGCCCTGCTCTTTCATTAACACTTACTTGCTGAATTCCTCTTAACTTATACTCAACGGGGTCTTCAACAGTAATTACCTTTTTATCAACTCCTGTAACTTCGTTAATTGTCGCATACAAAGTTGTAGATTTACCAGAACCTGTTGGACCCGTTACAAGGAAAATCCCGTTTGGATAAGAGATAGCCTTTTTTAAAAGCTCCAAATTCTTAGGAGAAATTCCACTCTCATCAAGACTTTTTGTAATATTTCTTTTATCCAAAATCCTAATAACTATACTCTCTCCCCAAACCGTTGGTAGAGTTGATACCCTAAAATCAAAATGATTTCCATCAATCTCTCTTGAAAAAGCACCATCTTGGGGCTTTCTTTTCTCACTTACATCCATGCCAGCTTCAAGCTTAATTCTTGAAGAAATTGCATTAAAAATTTCACTCTCTAAATCCAAAAATTCATACAAAGTACCAAAAATCCTAATCCTAATTAATGCACCATCTTCATCCGCTTCAATGTGAATATCGCTTGCTTTTTTCTTAATAGCACCCCTTAAAATAAAATCAATCAGCCGCATAATAGCTGACTCTTCACCAGTAATAGCCTCTCCTCTTAACTCTTTTTTAATATCGGAGATAATTTGCTGGATTTGTTGTCTATTTTCTATAAGCTGTAAAACTTTGTTAATATCCTCTTCGTGAGCTAAGTAAAATTCAATTTGAGCGTTTCTATAAATTCTTTGAAAGTAATTTCTTGCATTGTAATCAAGAGGATTTACTAGGGCAATTTTTACTTTGTTATACTTAATCTCAAATGGAATTGCCCTAAATTGCTTTAAAATATTTGCTGGAACTTTTATATCCCTTAACCTTACATTTTTAAGCTCTGTAACATAAGGGACTTTTAAATCAAAAGCAAGGATTTTTAAATACTCCTCTTTTGAGATGTATCCAAGCTCATATAAAATATCCAAAAAACTCTTATTTGGATTTTGTTTTTTCTTTTCAAGTGCCTCTTTTGCTTGCTCTTTTGTAATAAGCCCAAGTTTTATGAGTTGTTCTGGCGTTACCAATATCTATCCTTTTTAATTAAATTTCCGTTATTTAAAATGTAGACATAAAGTAAATTTCTTTTTAAATTTACTACAACTTTATACTTCAAACTACCATCTACCACTACAAAAGAGTTATCTTTTACTTTTGGCTTTTGAGCTTTAAGTAATATAAAAATTTTACCTATTAAATCATCTTTAATCAATGGTAAATTAACATTTTTTAAATCAAATCCATCCTTAATGTAACTTATTATATAATGTTTAATCAAAAAGAGAGTTGAGAGATAATTTGCATTATTGCGTCCAATTTTTGTAAAACGCAAAACCTTTGCAACATCAATCCCAGGAGTTACCATATGTTTTTTTACACAAGAAGCAGCTACTAATGAGAGTAAATCTTCATCTTTATACTTTTTTATAAACTTCCATCTATGAACACAAATATAAGTGTAATAATGTCTTTTATAAAGCTCAATTAAATTCATCTTGCTTGGATTTAAAGCAAAAAGATAAGATACAACCAATAAAGATAAAAAAACTCTCATAAAAAGCCTTTTTGTCTATTATACCATTTTATTTGTTATAATTCCAACAAAAAGGAGAAGTAATGGCAACATTACCAATTTATTATGATAAAGATTGTGATTTAGATATTATAAAAAGCAAAAAAGTTGCAATGATTGGATTTGGAAGCCAAGGTCACGCTCACGCCCTAAATCTTAGAGATAGTGGAGTTGATGTAGTAGTAGGACTTAGAGAAGGTAGTAAATCTTGGGAAAAAGCAAAAGCTCACGGATTTGAAGTAAAACCAGTAGCAGAAGCTGTAAAAAATGCTGATGTAGTTATGATTTTATTACCTGATGAAGTTCAACCAGAAGTATATTATAAAGAAATAGAACCAAATCTAAAAAAAGGTGCAACTATCGCATTTGGACACGGATTTAATATCCATTACAAATTAATAAAACCAAGAGAAGATTTAAATGTAATCTTAGTAGCTCCAAAAGCACCAGGACACACAGTAAGAAGTGAATTTGTAAAAGGTGGAGGAATTCCAGATTTAATTGCGGTATATCAAGGAGGAGAAGAAGCTAAAAAATTAGCACTTAGTTACGCAAGTGCAATTGGTGGAGGCAGAACTGGAATTATTGAAACTACTTTTAAAGATGAAACTGAAACTGACCTTTTTGGAGAGCAAGCAGTTTTATGTGGAGGAGTTACAAGCTTAATCAAAGCTGGATTTGATACATTAGTAGAAGCTGGATATGCTCCTGAGATGGCTTATTTTGAGTGTTTACACGAACTTAAATTGATAGTAGATTTACTTTATGAAGGTGGAATGGCAAATATGAGATATTCAATCTCAAACACAGCCGAATATGGAGATTATGTATCAGGTCCAAGAGTTATTGGAGAAGAGTCAAGAAAAGCTATGAAAGAGATATTAAAAGAGATTCAAAACGGAAAATTTGCAAAAGACTTTATCCTTGAAAGACAAGCTGGATATGTAAGAATGAATGCAGAAAGACAATTAACAGAAGATAGCCTTCTTGAAAAAACTGGAAAAGAACTTAGAAAAATGATGCCTTGGATTACAAAAAATAAAATTGTAGACCCGGATAAAAATTAATTCTGGGTTGCTTTCTATTTTTTTTTATGCAATAATTTAACAAAACAAAAAGGAGAAAAAATGAAAAAAGTAACATCTGCATTAATTGGGGTAAGTTTAGCAGCTTCAATGGCACTTGCATCAAATGTTGTAAAATCAACTGATGGAAGAGGTGATTTTTTAATCGCTCCATTATACGTAGCAAAAGGTAATGTGTGTACAAAAGTTACAGTTTATAATACAAATACAACTAGATCAATTTTAGCAAAAGTTGCATTTAGAGAACAAACATACTCAAATGAAGTTGATATTCCTATTTTCCTAAGCCCAGGAGATGTATGGACTGGAAAACTATGCCAACAAGGAAGCGATGTTTATCTTTATTCGAGTGACGACTCAAACCATCCACAAGCAAAAGCAATGCTTGCAAAAGGGGTTGATATTACTTCTTATAGTGTAAAATCTGGACATACTGATGTAGACTTCTCAACTGGATATATTGAAGTTTATCCAATTGCTGAATTTAACGAAAGAAGTGATGCAAAAGTAGCAAAAAGTATATTAGTTAATAGATGGGATTCTTTAATTAAAGGAAAATATCCAAGCAATACATTAAAAAGAGTATATAACGACTTAGCTGGAAATGTTGAATATGTAGACAAAAATGATCCAACACCTACATCAATTCTTCCAATGACAGCATTTAAAAATGCTCATAGCAAAACTTTAACTGGACAAGTAGTTGCATACGGAAATGATACCAATCCTTATATTTTACTTGGAAGAGAAAAGACAACTCAAATCCTAAAAATTTTACAACACAAAACTACTACATTTACTTACTCAAACTATGGAAAAAACCAATTTATAGCATTTGATTTCCCATTTGGATACAATCACGACCAAATTAGAAAATTTGAAATAGAAGTTAGAGATACAAAAGAAAATAAAGATGTGAAAAAAGAAGTTGTAATCTTCTCACCAGCACCAAAAATTAATAAATCTAACTATATGAAAAACGAAGTAGCAATTATTTCAGTTGCTGATTTAATCTCAAAAACTTCAAATCCAAAACTATTCAAAGAGGGACAAATCCAAATCAAAGATATTACAAACGTAACTGATGTTCAATTTGGACCTGGAAAACACGCATCATTTATTCCAACTTTCTTTATGATTACAAATAATAAAATTACAAATGCGCATTATATTCCAACTAAGTAGCCTTTTCTTTCCCCTCTTTCTTTTTGCATATGTAAGTTTATATGACCTATCACCTGAAAATTTTGACATTACGACAACAAAACACACTTATAAACTAACCCTTAAAAATCAATCTCCTATTAGTTATTTTGATATTGAAGGATTTAAATTTTTTATTCCTATTTTTACCAAAGAATTTAGTTTAAAAGTTCTAAGATACAATTCAATCGGATTTATTAATGGAAACTTATTTATGAAATATCCATATAAACTCCTCTATTCAGCCTCTCCAACCAATCTAGAATATTATTTAACCGACTATAAAAGAGGCTATAAGCAACTTAATTATTTATTAAATGGATATGCAATACCTTATAATAAATTTACTTACCTCTCAATTGAAGCTTATAATATTCCAATCAAAAAATCACTAAAACTAAATAAGTATATCTACTTTCAAAAAGTACCTTTAAATAACAACAAACTAAAATATATCCTCTATTCGTTTTATCTAGTTTTAAATAAAGACGCAGTTGATTATTACATTAAAAAACACTACCCTAACTCGAAAAATTACATAAAAAAATTCTTACAAGTTACAACCTCAATAAAAGTTAAAAAAACTAAAAAAATCACCAAAAAAGAGCCAAAAATCTTTTTCCATATAAGAAGACTTTTATATATGAAAAGCTTTGGGGCTGAATTTAATAAAAATGATTCAAATATAACATTCCTAAAACAAAACATAATAAATTCTTTGCAAAACCTTCAACTTCTCTTATCAGAAAAACTAAGCGGAGGAATTATCTTTAAACCTGAGAGAATTTTTGGAGAAATATCCCCAAAAATTGATAAATTAATCCAAAAACTTTATACAACAAACCTAAATAACTGCATTTTCAATCCAAACAACATAAAAAAAGAGTGCTTTAACAATAAAAGCTACTTCCAAAATTACACAACCTACCTTCTTAGCCAAGATAAAATTCCAAGTGAGAGTGAAATTGCTCAATTTGGAGGATATAAAACTCTAAACGATATTGGAAAATACTTCTTTGAGAGAGGAGAAGTTGATAAAGCTTTAAATTATCTAAAAGAAGCTTATAAACAAAATCCAAACCCAATAATTGCACACAATTTAGGAGTGCTTTATGCAACTCCATCTAAATATTACATCCCAAAAATTGCTATAAAATACTTTAAAAAAAGCAATTTTCCAAGTGATTATTACAATCTTGGAGTTTTTTACTATATTGGTAAAGGAACTAAGAAAAACTATAAAAAAGCAAGAGAATATTTTGAAAAATCAAATATTCCATTCGCAAAAGACAATTTAACCATTATGGATAGATTTAATCAAGGAAAATGATATAATTTCATAAAAAGGGTATAAGTGGAAGTTATTACAATTACAAGTGGAAAAGGCGGGGTTGGAAAATCAACAACAACAGCAAATATAGCAACAGCACTTGCTATGCTTGGTAAAAAAGTAGTTGCGGTTGATTTTGATATTGGACTTAGAAACCTTGATATGATACTTGGACTTGAAAATAGAATAGTTTATGATGTTGTAGATGTAATGGAGGGAAGATGCAACCTAGCCCAAGCAATTATAAAAGATAAAAGAACCAAAAACCTCCATTTCCTACCAGCAAGCCAAACCAAAGATAAAAGCGTTTTAGATAAAGATAAAGTTGAAAAACTAATAAATGAACTAAAAAAAGATTTTGATTATATCTTAATTGACTCACCTGCTGGAATTGAGAGTGGGTTTGAACACTCAATCTACCTTGCAGATAGAGCTTTAATTGTAACAACTCCTGAAATTAGTGCGGTAAGAGATGCAGATAGAGTAATTGGAATAATTGATGCAAAAAGCAAAAAAGCAAAAGAGGGAAAAGAAGTTAAAAAAGAGATTATTATAAATAGAATAAAACCAGAACTCGTTGAAAAAGAAGAGATGCTTTCAATTGATGATGTCTTACACATTTTAGCCTTACCTTTAATTGGAGTAATACCCGATGATGAAGATATTATAAAATCTACAAACTTAGGAGAGCCTATTGTTTTAAACGAAAAATCTCTTGTGGGAGAGGCTTTTAGAAGAGTTGCAAGAAGAATTTTAGGAGAAGAGGTTGAGTTTTTGGATTTTAATAAGAAAAAAGGATTATTTAGTAAACTAAAAAGGCTTTTTAAATGAGTTTTTTTAATATTTTCAAGAAAAAAAAATCAAAAGAAGTAGCAAAAGATAGACTTATGATGATGCTTGCATATGAGAGAGCAAATACTCATATAGAAAATTTAGATGAAATGAAAAAAGAGTTAATAGAAGTAGTAAAAAAGTATATAAAAGTAAAAGATGTAGTAATTAAAACCTCATCAAATCAAGAGATTGAAACATTAGAAGTTGAAATCATTTTAGAAAAATGAAAAAAGCCCTTTTGATTATCTTTTTTGTTTTACTATCAGTTATTATATTTTTAGAAGGAGCTAAAATTAAATCTCTTTATACAAAAATAGAGAACTTAAAAAATGAAATCACAAAACTAAAAACTCAAATAATAAATCTAAAAAAAGAGAACAATTTACTAAAAACAACAAAATCAGAAATTGAAGATTATTATAGAAATCTTCACCCAATCCAAAAAATCCAAAAACCCATTAAAAAAAGTAAAAAACCAAAACTTGTAATAATTATTGACGATGTTGCTTTTAATTATGAAGCTAAAATGATAAAAGAAATCCCACTTCACATTACCCCATCCTTTTTTCCACCCGATAAACGCCATCCAAATACTTTTAAATACGCCAAAGAATTCCCTCACTACATGGTCCACTTACCACTTGAAGCAATGAATTACCCAACTCCTGAAAACAACACCCTTTTAATTTCAATGTCAAAAGAAGAAATACTAAAAAAAATAACTAACTTAAAAAAACTTTTTCCAAAACTAAAATTTGTAAATAACCACACCGGCAGTAAATTTACAAACTCTCTTTCTGCTATGAAAAAACTATTTTTTGCCCTAAAAATAAATAATCTTGGATTTGTTGACTCTCTTACTATCTCAACTACAAAATCAAAATTAGCAAACAAAATTTATCATATCCCACTTTATATGAGAGATTTATTCCTAGATAATAACTCAAATCCAGCTTATATTAAAAAACAATTAAAAAAAGCAGTACTAATTGCCAAAAAATATGGATATTGCATAGCAATTGGACATCCTCACAAAACAACTTTAACCACTATTAAAAATTCCCTTGATTTATTAAAAGATGTAAAGGTAGTATATATTGATGAACTCAATAGTAATTGATGAATTTAAACTCTTTTACAAAGGCAATCTAACTCTTTTAAACAGACCAAAAGTAGCAATTATTGGAAGTAGAAAAGCAACAAAATACTCAAAAGACACCACATATCTTCTTGCTAAAAAACTCTCTTCAAAATTTGTAATAATAAGTGGAGGAGCTCTTGGAATTGATACCCAAGCCCACAAAGGAGCTTTTCCAAATACAATCTTTATCTCTCCTTCTTCTTTGGATATAATCTATCCAAAATCAAACGAAAATTTGATAAAATCAATCTATAAAGAAGGATTAGCCCTTAGCGAATATGAAAAAAATTTTAAACCTTACAAATGGACTTTTTTACAAAGAAATAGAATAATAGTAAAACTTGCAGATTTTGTTATAATCCCAGAAGCTGAGCTTAAAAGCGGAAGTATGAGAAGTTTTGAGTGGGCAAAAAAATATAACAAAAAAGTATATGTCCTCCCTCACAGACTAAACGAAAGCTTAGGCACTCAATATCTTGCAAAAACAAATCAGGCAGAAATTATCTGGGATATTGATGAATTCGTAAATAACTTTGGAATTTCAAACGAGGCAAAAATAATGCTACTTAGTGAAGCTTTAAAAAAGTATGGAGATAAAATTTATGAGATGGAACTTGAAGGAAAAGTGGAGATTAAAAATGGAAAAGTCTATTTTTAAACATCCATTTAAGCCAATAATCTTTAAAGATAGCAAAATTTTAATTCTTGGGACATTTCCTTCACTAAAATCTTTTGAAAACAATTTTTACTACTCCCACCCTAAAAATCAGTTTTGGGATATTTTGGCAATTATCTTTAATGAGAAAAAACCATCTACCATTGACGAAAAGATTGAATTTTTAAAAAGACACAAAATCGCTCTTTGGGATAGCATATGCAAAGCAAAAAGAAAAAATCAAAATTCAAGGGATGACAATTTAGAAGTAATTGAACCTTGCGATATTCCAAAACTATTAAAAAAATATCCAAACATCAAAAAAATAGCAACAACCAGCAGACTTGCTGAGAGGATTTTGAAAAAACATTTTAACCTAAATTCAATCTACCTCCCAAGCCCAAGCCCGCTTAATGCAAGATTAAATCTACAACAAAAGGCGAAAATATGGAAAAAATTGTTGCAATAGATGTAGGACTTAAAAGAATTGGAGTAGCTTATAGCCCGGGTGGAATTGCAGTAGTGCCGCTTAGGGCAATAATCCGTAAAAACAGAAACCAAGCGGCAAAAGAAGTGAGTGAACTTTTAAAAGAATACAAAGCCAACACCCTTGTAATTGGGCTTCCAAAAACAAATGAAGAGATGAGCCAGAGAATAAAACATTTTGCAAATTTAATTGAGTTTGAGGGAAAAGTTGAATTTGTAGATGAAAGTTTTACTAGTGCAATCGTAAAAGAAGAGATAAAAGGAAAAATAAAACAAAAAAGAGATGGGAGAATTGATAGCTTAGCTGCAAAAAAAATTCTTGAAAGTTATCTTGCTAAAAAATAACCCTATTTCTTCCACTCTTTTTTGCCAAATATAAATTTTCATCAGCACTCTTAAAAGTCTGCTGAAAATCACCCTTACTACTTGCAACTCCAACGGAAATCGTAACCTTTAAATCATAAGGAAAGTTTTTGCAGTTTTCAATATTTTTCCTTAATCTCTCCCCTATCTCATAAGCCATTTCAAGAGAAGTATTCGGCAAAATAACAATAAACTCTTCTCCTCCCCACCTACAAATAATATCACTTTTCCTAAGAGAATTTTTAAGAATATTTGCCACTTCTTTTAAAACCTCATCACCAATATCGTGCCCATAAGTGTCATTAACTTTTTTAAAATAGTCAATATCAATAACTAATAAAGAGTAATTGCTAATAGTTTTTAATTTTTTTGCACATCCTTGTCTATTTAAAAGATTTGTTAATCTATCAACTGAGGCTTTCTTATAAACATCTAAAAAATGAACAATTCCAAAAACAATTATCAAAGAGACAACATAAAAAACAAATAAAATAATAGTCATCTTTTCAAAATGCTCATGAATCTTATAAATCTCTTCAAATTTATACTCTTTTTCAACCTTTACCACATACCCTATCTTATCTGAAATTTCATAAATAGGAATTGCAATAACAACATAATCTTGATACTTTACAACTCCGGGTAAAAAGAAAAGATTTTTAAACCCATACTTTTTACAAAAATCTCCTGAGAGATAAAAATCATTATTCAATTTACAAAAATTAAGTTTTTCTCCATACTTTTTAAAAAGAGCAATATAAATATTCTCCTTAAAAAACATCTTCATAACTTTTAAATAATCAAAAACAATCGCAAAATTTCCAATTAAATTATTTTTCCTATCTTTTATAGGATAAGAGACCAAATACCCAACCCCTTTTTGAGTAATAACGAAAGTACTATAAGGCTTTGAATAAAATCCAAATTTATAATCGTTTTTAAAAACCACTTTATTCATCTCATAAATCGATTTACTTTTTAACATTATATGAAGATATAAAACATTATATTTTTTCAACACCTTAGAAAACTTTCTAACCCTACCTTCAATTAAATCCTTATAAATTGAACTATTATTATTATCAAGTGCAAACTGAGAAATATACCACTTCAAAGTCCCATCAACTATCAAATCATAAAGAATTCTTGCTTGAAAATTTAAAAGCCTATTTTCATTTTCAAACAAAGACTTATTTTCCCTATAATAACTCTTATATGCCTCTTTAATCGCTAAATCTTTTTTATAGTTCATAAGAGCATAAATTCCTCCAAAAAAAAGAGTTAAAGTAAAAAAAATGGTTATAAAAAGATAATCTCTTCTCATTCTATAAACCTTTTATAATATTTCTCTATTAACTTACTCCTCTTTGCCAAATATCCGGTAATATTATCAACCTCAGTTTTTGAATTTTTCTCAAAATCAATTTGCATACTCATTTTACTCTCATAAGGAATATTCAAAGCCTGTTTTATAACCTTTGCCTTCTCACCCTCTAAATCAACCCCCTCCTCTTTTGCAATCCTTAAAACTTCATCCAAAAACCTCTCAACCTCATCCCTTTTTTTCTCCATAATCCAACCAGTTGGCTTTTGATAATAACTTTGCAAAGTAGCAAATGTTGCAATAAAAAGATACTTTTTCCAAATATCTCTCTTTATTTCTTTACTAAACTTTACTTTTAAATCACAACCCTCAAAAATTTTCCTTAAAACTTCATCATCTTCTACACAAAGATAAAAAAGTGGCGTCTTTTTATGAATTATATTAATTTTTATCTTATTTGAGAGTATATAAATACACGCTTTTACAATCTTGGCATCTAAGTTTTTAAACTTCTCAAAATGCTCAACCCCGTTTAAAATCGGCACTATACGCGTGTTTTTATTGTAATGCCCTTTAATTTCTTTTAAAACCTCATCAAGATGATATGACTTTGTAGTAACAAAAATTACATCATAAACCCCTCTAAGCCCAACTTTTGGAAAGACAACTTCTTCTTTATCAACATCAATAACTTTTAGCCCCTCTTTTTTTATCACTTCATTTGTCTTTTTTGTAGCTAAAATATCCACATCCACTCCACACTTAATCAATTTATAAGCCAAATACCCCCCAACTCCACCAACCCCAACTACTGCTACTTTCATTTTCTATCCTTTATCTTACTTGCTATGATTATACCAATAGCAGCCGCCATCAAAGGCAAAGCCCACAAAAGCTCCCCAAGTAAATCGGTTATACTCATTTTACCCTCTCTAACACAACCCCGCACTCCATATGGTTTGTATATGGAAACTGGTCAAAAAAAGCAAACGCTTTTATCTCTCTACCTTTACTTAAAGTCTCTAAATCCCTTTTTAGAGTTTCTGGATTACAGGAAATATAGATAATATTGTCAAACTCATTTACAAATTTACGCGTCTTCTCATCAAGCCCGGCTCTTGGAGGGTCAATTAGCACATTTTTTAAATCATACCCTCTAAAAAATCCATTACTTTTAAGAGAACTAAACTCAGCCGCACTCATTGCCATAAAAGAAATATTATCTCTTTTATTAATTTCAGCGTTAAAAGTAGCCGCTTGAATTGATTCTGGATTAATCTCAGTTGCTATTACTTTGTTAAAATTCTCACTCAAAGGAATAGTAAAGTTTCCATTCCCACAATAAAGCTCAACCAAATCTCCCTTTAAAGAGGCTGAGTTTCTCAAAGCCCATCCAATCATCTTTTTGTTAATTTCTCTATTTGGCTGGGAGAAAGTGTTTTCTATAATCTTATATTTATAAACCTTTCCATCAATATCAAGCTCATCAATCAAATAGTTTTTATCAAATACAAATTTTCTCCCCTTTTTCCTAACAACAAAATCAATAAAAGGAAACTTCTCTTTTAATCTTTTAATCTCACCCTCTATACTCTCATCCACTTTTTTATGATAAATAAGAGTTACAATAAGCTCGCCTTTGCTATTGCTTAAAAAATCAATCTCATAAAGTTTAAATCTAAGTGCTTTATTTTTTGTTATTTCCCTAAGCAAAGGCTCCATTACATTATAAATCGCCTTATCCACAATCTTACACTCATCAATTGGTATTACTCCTCTTCCTTCCTCTTTTCTTTTTCTCATTGCATAATAGCTCCTATCATCTTCATGCCAAACTCTAAACTCAGCCCTACTTCTAAAATGCTCATCACTTCCACTTATAACTTCAATCTCTGGCACATTAAACTCGCTAAACATCTCTTCTAAACGCTTCTTTTTCATTTCAAGCTGCTTTTTATAAGGCATCTGCCATAAAGCACAGCTTCCACACTTCCCAAAACTACTGCACTCCATACTTTTCCCTTTGGCTTTTGTTATAATTGTATCAAAAAAGGATATAAATGGCTCAAATTGTAATACTTGCCGCTGGCAAAGGCACAAGGATGAAGTCAAAACTCCCAAAAGTTATCCACAAAATATGCAATAAGCCGATGATTGAGTATATTATTGAAGAGGCTCTAAAAGTTACTGAAAATATAGATGTCGTTTTATATCATGAATTTGACAAAATAAAAGAGCTAATTAAAAAATATCCCGTAAAAATCCACAAACAAAACCACAAAGAGTTCCCAGGGACTGGGGGGGCTTTAAAAGAGGTGCCTCTTAGAAGCGAAAAAGTTTTGGTATTAAACGGAGATATGCCTTTAATAAGTGCTAATGAGATTAAAAAGTTTTTTGATATTGACGCTGATATTGTAATGAGCGTTATGAAATTAAAAAATCCCCAAGGGTATGGAAGAGTTGTAATTGAAAACGGGAATGTTAAAAAAATTGTGGAAGAAAAAGACGCTAAAAAAGAAGAATTAAAAATCCCTTATGTAAATGCTGGGGTTTATCTCTTCAAAAAAGAAGTATTACAAAAATATCTCCCTCTCCTCTCAAACAACAACGCTCAAAAAGAGTATTACCTAACAGACATTATTGAAATGGCGGTAAAAGATAACTTAAAAATAAAAGCTCTTGAAGTTGATGAAGAAAACTTCAAAGGGGTAAACTCCAAAAAAGATTTGGCAAAAGCCGAGGAGATTATGTGTAGGAGAATAAAAGAGTTTTGGCTAAAAGAAGGCGTTATTATGCACCTTCCAGATACCATCTATATTGATGCATATACTAAATTTGAAGGTGAGTGTGAAGTTTGGAGCGGAAGTGTGATTTTAAAAAGCGTAATTATTGAGAGTGAAATTAAACCAAATAGCGTAATTGAAGAAGCAATAATCAAAAAAAGCTCAATTGGACCAATGGCAAGAATACGCCCAAAAAGTGAAATTTATAAGAGTAAAATCGGAAACTTTGTAGAAATTAAAGCCTCAAAACTACAAGGGGTAAAAGCTGGGCATCTGAGTTATCTTGGAGATAGTGAAATTGATGAAGGGACAAACATAGGGGCTGGAACGATTACCTGCAATTACGATGGCAAAAACAAATACAAAACAAAAATCGGCAAAAATGTGTTTATAGGAAGCGATACCAAACTAATAGCCCCAATTACAATTGAAGAGGATGTAATAATTGCAGCTGGAAGCGTTGTAAACAAAGATATTAAAAAAGGCTCCCTTGCAATCTCACGCCCACCTCTTAAAATCGTAAAAGACTTTTACTATAAATTTTTTGGGAGAAAGAGTTGAGAGTATTAATAGGGGTTAGTGGAAGCATTGCAATTTATAAAACCTGTGAGCTTATTAGGCTTTTTGTAAAAAGAGGGGATGAAGTTAGAGTGGTAATGAGCGAAGAAGCAAAAAAATTTATAACCCCACTAACATTTGAAAGCTTAACTCTAAATCCTGTGTTACATAAAGAAACTGAAAGCTGGGCAAATGGAGTAAATCATATTGATTATGCAAAGTGGGCAGACATCTTCATAATCGCCCCAGCAACCGCTAATACTTTAAACAAAGCCGCAAACGGAATAGCCGATAATTTGCTTTTACAAACCTACCTTGCCACAACCTCCCCAACTCTCTTTGCCCCTGCTGCCAATACCAATATGTATCTTCATCCAACCACCCAAAAATCAATAAAATCCCTAAACTGCATTGAAGCAAACTCTGGACTTTTAGCGTGTGGGGATGAAGGGGTTGGAAAGATGGCACAGCCAAGTGAGATATTTTTAAAGGCTTTAAGGGAAGTTAACAAAGATAAGTTTTGGGAAAATAAAAGAGTGGTAATTACAGCTGGGGGAAGTGTTGAAAAGATTGATGATGTGAGATTTATCTCCAACTTTTCAAGCGGAAAGATGGGAGAAGCACTTGCAAAGGCTTTTTATATTAAAGGAGCTAATGTTACTTTAATTTCAAGCAAAGAGCATAACCTAACAAAAGAGATAAAATTAATAAGAGTAAATAGTGCAAAAGAGTATCTTAATGCAATTCTAAAAGAAAATCCAGATTATCTTATAATGGCTGGGGCTATTGCAGATTACAAACCAAAATATACCCCCGGCAAACTCAAAAAAGAAATAATAGGAGATAAATTCTCTCTTGAAATGGAAAAAAACATAGATATTTTAGAAACTTTAAAAGACAAAAAATTTAAAAAAATCGGCTTTAAAGCTGAAAGAGATGAAAAAAACGCCCTAAAATACGCAAAAAACGCCCTATATAAAAAAAATCTTGATGCAATATGCCTAAATCTTCTTACAAAAAACGATTTTGGAAGCGATGAGAATGAGATTATCTTTATAACAAAGAAAAAAGAAGTCTTAATCCCCCAAAATTCAAAAGAGACAATCGCTTTTGAGTTGGTTGAACTGATAAAAGGAATTTGATGCACTTAGCAATCATAATGGATGGAAACGGAAGATGGGCAAAGCAAAGAGGATTTCCTCGCACAAAAGGGCATCAAAAAGGAGTTGAAGTTGTAAGAGAAATTACAACCTATTGTGCCAAAAATCCAGAAATTGAGATTTTAACGCTTTACGCTTTTTCTACTGAAAACTGGAAAAGACCAAAGAGTGAGGTTAAGTTTTTGATGAAGCTTTTGGATAAATACCTACAAAAAGAGCTAAAAACCTACATTCAAAACGATATAAAATTTGAAGTAATAGGGGATATATCTAAATTCTCTCCATCCCTTCAAAAAAGAATTTTAACTACAAAAGAAGCTACTAAAAATAACAAAAGCCTAACCCAAGTCTTAGCCCTAAACTATGGAAGCAAAGATGAAATTACAAGAGCAGTAAAAAAAGTAGTGCAAAAAAAAGAGAAAATTACACCTGAGAATATCCAAAAAAACCTTGATATGCCAAAAGATGTGGATTTACTTATTAGAACTAGCGGGGAGATGAGAGTTAGTAACTTTTTGCTCTGGCAAATTGCATATGCTGAGATGTTTTTTACCAAAACCCTCTGGCCTGATTTTACAAGTGAAGAACTTGATAAGATTTTAAAAGAGTTTAAAAAAAGAGAGAGAAGATTTGGAGGAATTTAATGGAAGTTATTGTATTTATTTTTGGAGTTATGATTGGAAGCTTTTTAAATGTGGTAATTCACAGAGTCCCAAAAGGTGAAAATATTGCTTTTCCTCCAAGCCACTGCCCAAAGTGTAATACGAAATTAAAACCCTATCACAATATCCCCATTATAAGCTGGCTTTTACTAAAAGGAAAATGTGCCTTTTGTAAAGAGCCAATCTCAATAAGATACCCAATAGTTGAACTCTTAACCGGAATTTTAGCAGTGATTGTTTATGAAAAGTTTAAAGTCATTGATATTTACTTTATCGTAACTTTTGGAGTTTTTGCCACCCTCTTAGCACTTAGCGTAATTGATTTGGATTATAAAGCAGTACCTGATAGCCTAAACCTTCTTGCCCTAACCCTTGCTTTTTTCTCATCCCCTGATATTTTAGAAAACTTCAAAAACGCCCTTTTAGTAATGGGGGGGATGAGTCTTATTAGATATTATGTAAGTTACTTTATAAAACAAGAAGCTATGGGTGAAGGGGATATAATTGTTGGAGGAACTATGGGGGCTTTGCTTGGAATAAAAGGGGCAATTATTGCTATTTTTATAGCATCTCTTATAGCCCTTCCCGCATCTTTGTATAACAGATTTTCAAATAAAGAGTTAGAACTTCCCTTTATTCCGTTTTTGGCTCTTGGAACACTTATAGCCTGGTTTTTTAAGAATGAGATTTTAGAGTTTTGGAGTATAATGTATGGATAGACTTTCAAAATATATCCTAAAAGAGTTTTTATCCATCTTCTTTTCGCTCTTTCTAATAATGAGCATAATTATCTCACTTATTTTTATAATCTCTATCTCAAATGTAACAACCGGCCTTAAAATCACCTTCCTTGACCTTTTGAGAATGTATCTTTTAACCCTTCCCCAGATAATCTTTATCTCAATAGCTATCTCCTTTTTCATAGCCTCAACATCCCTTTATGCAAAACTTAGTGATTCAGAAGAGTTAATAGCTCTTTTTGCACTTGGATTTAAACCTCTAAAAATATTAAAACCAATCTTAATAATAGGTATTATTATTACTTTAATCAATCTTTTTTTGCTTTTTGTATCAATACCTTATTCAGAAGTAGCTTTAAAAAATTTTAAAAATCAAAAAAAAGCAACTGCTCAATTTAGCTTCCAATCCAATCAAGTCTCTCAAAAATTTGGAGATTGGGTAATATTTGCAAACAAAAAAACAAATAATTATTCTCAAATCTTTCTTTTTAATCCAACCGAAGAAAAATTAATCATCTCAAAAAACGCAAATTTAAATTCAAAAAACAATATCTTAACATTTTCACTTTTTAAAGGAAAAATATACGATTTTAATTCAAGCTATATTATTCAATTTAAAAAAATGCAAATTAACAAAAAAAATCCACAAGTTAAAATTTCACTTTTTGATTTAAAAAACTATTTTAAATACAATAAAAAAATATTTGCCAATAAACTCCCAATCGCCATTTTACCAATTAGCCTATTTTTCTTTATACCACTTATAAGTTTTTATCACCCAAGACTATCAAGAAAAAAACCAATATTAACATCTACTATCCTTGTAGTAATTTATATTGCAATTTCTCTTTTAAATAAAAATTTAGCAGTTTCAGTTTTAATTAGTCTAACATTTTTAATAATAGGAGGAGGATTATTCAAATGGAAAAACAGATTATAGCAGTTATAGCATATGATGGCAGCAGATTTTACGGGATGCAAATTCAACCCAACAAACCAACAATTCAAGGAGAAATTGAAAACGCCCTTAAAAAACTAAACATAAATTCAAAAATAACGCACGCTGGAAGGACAGACAAAGGAGTACATGCACTAAACCAAGTAATCTCTTTTAAGGTTCCAGAGTTTTGGGAAGAAGAAAAGCTTAAAAATTTATTAAATCAAATCTTATTTCCTTCAATTTATATAAAAACAATCAAAAAAGCTCCACTAAACTTTCATCCAAGATATGCAAAAAAAAGAAGTTATAGATACTTACTCTCTCCAACAATCTCTCCATTTACAGCAAACTACTTAACTCATTACCAACACACTATAAACTATCCCCTTTTACAAAAAGCCCTAAACACTCTAAAAGGAACCCACGACTTTACCCACTTTGCAAAAACTGGAAGTGATGTAAAAGATTACACAAGAACAATCTATTTAGCTAAAATCTTTCCTTATAAAAATTTAAGTGTAATAAACATTCAAGGAAATGGCTTTTTAAGAGGGCAGATAAGAATAATAGTTGACTTTTTACTAAAAATAAACGAAAACATCTTAACAATAGATGATTTAAAAGCTCAGCTAGAAGGAAAATTAATCTCAAAACATTTAGCTCCTCCAAACGGACTTTATTTAGAAAGAGTTTGGTATCACTCTACTTTAATTGAGTCGTCATATTCATCATCAAAATTAATATGAACCTTTGGAGTAGGCGGTTTTACTATAAGCTTTTGAGCATTTAAAACTCTAACTTCTCTTATACACTTAAAAGTTGGATATACCCTATCTCCAACACTCCTATACCCTTCAAATTTACACTCATTTGCTTTAATATACTTCAAAAATTTCTTAATCCCCAAATTTGACTCAATTATTTTAGAAGTTTGAGAAATTATTTTACCACTTATATGCAAATATTTAACTTCATAAATCTTTGCAAATAAAAAAACAGGTAAAACAAAAAGCAAAATCCGCATAAATAAAACCTTTTTATTAATTATAACAAATTCCTACCTAACCTCATAAACCTTA
>Ga0256838_1000307_pt1 | contig 32946 bp, 27 predicted proteins | sample 4571419metaG_FD_185978 | JGI IMG/M metagenome (GOLD analysis project Ga0256838, IMG submission 185978) | Hydrothermal vent microbial communities from Guaymas Basin, Mexico - 4571-419 | ecosystem: Environmental > Aquatic > Marine > Hydrothermal vents | place: Mexico: Guaymas Basin | collected... | reverse complement strand
CAAATCTCTCATCTAGCATTGACACTATATAGCGCCAACAAAGCCCCCGCTCTGCCCACTTAATTAGAAGTTTGGCATCAGGTTCATTGTCATACCCCTTATCTTTCCCTTCCATGTACAGTGCAACAATTCCTCTTGCTTCATTATAAGCTTCCTCACTATCCAAAAAATACGTCCACTTCAACCAATCCGCAATCGTATATGTTAATTCCGGAACGTCAGATAGAGCTTGCAACATTCCTGAAGTCATCAAAATAAGCAAACACAAAATTACTCTCCCCACGCACTTCTCCTCCACCAAAAGCTCTAGCTGTTTTACATTTTCCATTTTCTCGTGCTAATGCTTATTTTACGCTTATATTTTATAATAAGTAATAATCTCAAATAATCTCAACAACTGGGAGGGAGTAAGATGAAAATTGAGTTCAAACTTGACGGTATAACTAATCTCAGAACTAAGGGAGCCTTAGACCCAAATGAATTGGCTTCTTTTATAAAAGAGGTTGCTCCATATACAGATGAGGTATTGAAAGCCAATTACGGTTTTATTTCTCTTCCCGAAACAGAAGAAAAACTAATTTCAGAAATAGAAACTCTAGCAGATGAAATTCGACAAAAGTTTGAAAATTTCGTTATCGTTGGAATAGGAGGCTCAAACCTCGGAAACCTTGTATTACATACTGCGCTTAATCACCCATATCACAATTTTATCAATAAACCACGCATATTTTTCATAGATAATCCTGATCCCGAAAACGTGGCTGCTTTATTTGAAGTGATCAACCCTGAAAAGACATGTTTCAACGTAATAACAAAATCAGGAAGTACAGCAGAAACCATGGCCGCTTTTATGTACTTAAGGAGTCTTGTTAAACCTGAAAACATTGTAGCAACCACCGATCCTGAAAAAGGAGACCTTTTAAAAATTGCACGTGAAGAAGGCTTCAAAATTCTACACATTCCCCCATCTGTGGGTGGAAGATTTTCTGTCCTAACCCCAGTTGGACTTTTGTCTGCTGCTGTTTCCGGAATAAACATAAGAAAACTTCTCGAAGGAGCTGCTAAGATGAAAAAGCTGTGTTCTATAGCAGCCCCAAGCAACCCTGCTGCAGCTTTTGCAGCTGCACACCTTCTTCTTTTCAGACGAGGAGTCAATATGCTGGTCCTCATGCCATACTCAACCCAACTCCATTATCTCTCCGATTGGTTCAGACAACTATGGGCAGAAAGCCTTGGAAAGCGCTTTACAAGATCAGGGCGAGTAATCGAGTGGGGGCAAACTCCCGTCAAGGCAGTTGGAACCATAGATCAGCACTCACAAATTCAGCTCTATAATGAAGGTCCAAAAGACAAAGTCGTTGGTTTTATAAAAGTCGAAAAGTTCAGAAAAGAAGTAAAAATTCCAGAGGGAATGTACCAAAATTACTCAATTAAATACTTATCAGGTGTTGAATTCTCAAGATTGATAAACACAGAATGCACAGCCACTCAAATAGCTCTTCAAAATTCAGGCTGCTACAACTGGGAAATAAGCATTGCCCAAATTGACGAAGAACACATAGGGGCCCTTTTCTTCTTATTTGAAATGGCAACTGCAATTGCTGGAGAATACTTAGATATCAATGCCTTTGATCAGCCGGGAGTTGAAGCTGGAAAAGTAGCAACTTATGCACTACTTGGCCGTGAAGGCTTTGAAGAGGAAGCGGATAGATTAAAGAATGAACTCAACTATGAAGCAAAATTCAAGTGGGAAGCCAATACATAAACAGGAGTGAACTAAATGCAAATGCCAGCACTAGACAAACCACACCTTACAAGACTATTTGAAAAAAGCAAGCTTTTTCTCAATAAAAAACCAGAGGATTTAACAGTTGCAGACTTGGAAGAACTTGCGAACATCATATTTTCACACGATGTTTTGTACTACACATACGATTCCCCCATAATTACAGACGAAGAGTACGACAAACTTTTTAAGTTATTCAAGGAAGCAGAAGAGTTACTTAAAATTGATTTAGCCAATTCTCCTACTAAACGAGTGGGGGCACAACCAAAAGAAAATTTTAAAAAAATAGAACACAAAATTCCCCTCTTATCTCTTGAAAACTGCTACTCTTCCGAAGAGTTCTTATCGTGGTTTTTCAAAATGAAGGAAGCAGGAGCAGAAAAGTTTATAGTCGAGCCGAAGTATGATGGTCTAACAGTAGAAGTACTCTTTGAAAACGGAAAAATCCTATTTGCAGCAACACGTGGTAACGGCTTGGTAGGAGAAGACGTAACAGAAAATGTCAAAACCATTCGAAATCTTCCACTTTCGATAAACTATAAAGGCACAGTTAGAATAAGAGGAGAGGTATTGATTTCTAGGAAAAATTTTGAGCTTTTAAAGCAAACTGAAAACTTTGCAAATCCCAGAAACGCCGCAGCTGGATCCTTACGTCAGCTTGATCCTGCTATTACTGCTTCTCGAAAACTTGAAATCGTTTTTTACGACGTAATAGAACCAATTTTTGATACTGAAGTGGAAGCTTTAAATTTTCTAAAAGAAAACTTTTTACCAACCTGTTGGTACAAGCTAGCTCAAAGCAGTGAAGAGATAACTTTAACATATCAACAGTGGATATCTGCTGAACGGGAAAACTTCAAATACGAAGTGGATGGGCTTGTCATAAAAGTCAACTCAAAATTTGTCCAACACAAGTTGGGTTCGACTGCAAAATCCCCACGTTGGGCAATTGCGTTCAAATTTCCGGCTCAGCAAGCAACAACTCGACTAACCAAAATTGAATGGAGTGTAGGACGTACGGGAACTGTAACACCTATTGCAATATTAGAACCTGTAGAGCTCGCTGGCGCTACTATAAGCAGAGCAACTCTTCACAATGCAGAAGAAATTAGAAAACTTGGGGTAATGATAAATGATGTGGTCATAGTGGAGAGGCGCGGAGATGTAATCCCAAAAATTGTCAAAGTACTAGCTGAACTACGTGATGGCTCTCAAATACCCGCAGAAATTCCTACAAATTGCCCTGTATGCAAAGCAAAGCTGATCAAAGATGGCCCATTTCTAAAGTGTACCAGTTCCTACTGCAAAGCTCAACTAGTAGCCAGACTCACTCATTTAATTTCCAGGAACTGCTTTGCTATTGATGGTCTTGGGGAAAAGTTAATTGAAACTCTTGTAAGACTTGGATTCGTAAAAGACCTAGCAGACATATTTTATTTGAATACTGCAATCTTAATCTCCCTTCCCGCATTTGACAAGAAAAAAGCAAAAAAGATAATAGAAAATATGGAGAAGTCTAAAAAAATTCCTTTGCATAAATTTATAAACGCTCTAGGTATCCAATTAGTTGGAGAAAAAGCAGCCAAAGACTTAGCCCGTTATTTTAAAACCCTTGACTCATTTTTAAAAGCAGACATAAAATCTTTAATCCAAATTGAGGGGATTGGAGAAAAAACAGTAGAATCAATAATCAATTTTCTATCGGATGAAAAAAATCGTTTTGTAATCAAAAAAATGTTGAAAGCAGGAGTTGTAGTTTTACCAGAGGAAGAAAAATCGGGCACTTTGGCTGGGAAGTACATTGCTATAACAGGAACACTATCCTTTCCCCGCTCTAAAGTGAAGGAGTTAATAGAACAAAACGGAGGAATTTTTGACTCTAATTTAACCAAGAAAACCAACATACTCATTGTTGGAAAAAATGCAGGTTCAAAACTTGCTAAAGCCAAAAAGCTAATTGCCGAAGGTGCTGATCTAAAAATTGTGGGGGAAGACGAATTTTTACATATGCTGGGACTACCTACCACCCCAACGCTTTTGGGTTAGTTTACAAAAGTCCACTTAAAGGAGGGATTCAAATGAAATACGTTGCAATCTTACTTCACATATATCAACCACCCACGCAAATTGGCTGGGTAATCGATCAAATTGCTAAAGAATGCTATTTACCGCTCTCTACAATATTAAACGATCCATCAATTTCTCCCAAAGTTACTCTTAACATAAATTTTTCATTGACTGAACAACTCATAAAACATGGGTGGAAAGAGATACTCGACAACTTCAACGAAGCAGCAGGTAAAGGTTTCATAGAATTTACAAGTAGCGGAGCCTACCATCCAATTTTCCCCTTAATCCCAGAAGAGGAAATAAAGCGCCAATTACGCCTCAACGAAGCCGGTAACATGACTTACATGCCAAACTTTAAACCTCAAGGAGTATTTCCTCCAGAGATGTGCTACAGCACACCTTTAGCTATGCTCCTTGCCAAAATGGGATACAAATGGGTAATAACTGATGACTTACCATTCTCATACTATCATGGATTTGTTCCATACAACTTCATCCCAAAAGTTGGAAACATAAGAGTGGTTTTACGCTCCAATCTCCACAGCAATGATATCTCCTTTAATTCATACAAAGGAAATGAATTTTTCTACAAACTTCTATCTGACATGGAAAAATGGTTTGGCGAAGAAGAGGGCTACATAGTAATTGCCATGGATGGAGAAACATTTGGTCATCATCACAAATACTACCATGAAAAGTTTTTGAGAGCATTTTTGTGCGAAGCTGCTAACTCAGATAAGCTCCAATTGGTAACAATCTCAGAGCTTGTGGAAAAGTTTGAAGCGCGCGATGTCTTTGTGCCACCATCTACATGGTCAGCAACCGCAACAGATCTTGCAAACGACGACCCTTATCCTTTATGGCAGAGCAAATTCAACCCCATTCACGCTAAACAATGGGAGTTACTATTCTTCGCTCTTGAAGCCGTCAAAGAAGCAGAGGATAAACTAAGGCAAAAGCAAATTTTGAAAGAAGAATTTGAAAAATTACGTCTTTTAATGGACAAAGCTCTTTACTCCTGTCAATTTTGGTGGGCATCTGCATGGAACTTTGATCCATCACAGATCTACAGGGGAGCATTTTTAATTCTCGACGTTCTTCAAGTGGCAGCAGAGGTCCTAGGTAAATCTGAGTACATCTACCGAGGACGCGAGCTGTTTTTGAACATAATAATGGAGACAGAAAAGAGGCGCTTCTGTGGTTAAAACAACTTTTCAATAAATTTAACAGGGGGCGAAATAGTGCTTAGAAAAACCCTCTTACCCATTCTAATTCTCCTTACAACCCACTATTATAACTGCTGTGCCTCCCCCCTTAAAGCACAATTTCAACTTATGCTACAACAGATAAAATTAAAGATGCTTCAAGGACATTTTGAAGATGCTTATAAACTAGTTAAAAAACTTGAATCAAAGTCCTTATCTTCAGAACAGAAAAACATTCTACAGGATATAAAGCAAAAACTAGAACAAAAACTCAGGGAGATATACCAACCCATTGCCAATAAGATAATCAAACTTGCTAAAAAAGATCCACAAAAAGCACTGGATCTATATTTGAGATTATTTGTAAGTTGCCCCTTAAAAAAACTCAAAGCAAGAGTAGATAAACTAATAAAATCGAATGTCACAGAAAAACTTTTTCACCTCAACGCAGCTAGTGTAGCTTCTGGAAAAACAATTACAAACGAAGCTCAACTAAAAGAAGCAATGGCAGATAAATTTGCGAAACTTATACAAAAAGCCCTGCTGAAAAAAGATTTTGAAAAGGTCAAGGTATTGCTAAAAAAGCTAGAATTTTACAATCCAAAACATCCTCTTGTTGCAGAACTAAAAAATAGCATTCAAACGCTCATAAAAGTCCAGAAAATTTGGAAAAACAAATTTAACTCATCCCCTGAAGAACTGGAAAAATTTGCACGTTTGATATTTATTTATCACAAGATAATAAAAAAGTACCTATTTAAATCCACTGAAGAGATGGATAAGGTATATCTTTTCATAGCCTCATTTCTCATAAAAGACGGAAAAATAAAAAAAGCAAAAGACACCTTGAAACTTTGTTCCAAATCAACAAAGCATTTAAGTAAATGGTGGGCTCTCAGATTCAAAATAGCTTGGCTTGAAGAGGATTATGGATTTATACTTGCCAATGCTTATGACAAACCCAGGTTTTATACATACTTTACAGCTGCATTTTTCAAAAAATACTTCATGAACTTTTTTATAACAGGTCTCTCACTAGTCAACTTCTTCATTTTAGGATGGATAAATTTTCGTTTAATAGATGCAACAGAAGATTTCACAATCTCTAAAAAACTACTAAACGGTGAGTTAATTTACAATTTGATAACCAATCGCATCAAAAAATTGATCAAGACAGATCCACACAAAGCCTTTCAACTCGCAACTGCGCTTTCTTTACGTCTTCCTTACGATAAAGATATTGCTCTTTTAAAAGCTAAAGCAGCAGAGAATATCCATCCCTCACTAGCAGCAAAAGTTTACCTCGAACTTGCAGAAATGTTCCAAGAGAAAAAATTCTTCTTATACAAAGCTGCTATTATGTTTGACAAAGCAAAAAACTACGCAGAAGCTGCAAAGCTCATCCCCAGAGTTGTTGGCAATCTTGTTGACATATCAGATATCTGGAGTTCTCCAACAACAGTGAAGGTAAAAATTTACAAACAAAAATTCAAAGAATTTGTCAAAACAGCAGAGCGCCTTTTCTGGGGATAGGCAGTATGGATGCCATTACTTCAGAACATACCTAATTGTAACTATAGCTTCAACTTTGTTATTCAGTGGCACAAATCTCCAAAGCTTAACCTTCTTTACAGTAAAATCAAGAAGCTTAGCAGAAGGTGGAGCTTTTATCACTTCAACATCTTCCACGTTTCCATCTCTATCTATTATCAATTTCAACCTAACAGTTCCTTCTATCCCATTTTTGACCGCCCAGTCAGGATAAAAAAGACCACCATCCGATAACATTTTCAACTTCACATCACTCTCAAATTCATAATTTCTGCCATTTATCGAAACCACAAAACGTTTCTTCTTTGAACTCGAAATAACTAAATTATCACTCAACTTACTTTCATTAACTACACGTGGAGAAAATTTTTTCTTGGCAATAGAAGCAATGATTTTTGAATCATCTAAATTTGGCTCTCTCTTTCCAACCATGGTCAATTCACTTCTTTTAGCTTTACTCACAACCTCATCAAATCCAGCAGGTTTAAAATCAACTTTCTCAAAATCAACTTTGAACATTCTTTTCCTATTTCCTTCTAATCCAACTTCTGCCTTACGAAGATTCTGACCCTTTTTCCAGAATTCAGAAATCGTAAATCTTTTCTTTGAAATTTTGGGCTTGTAATCAAGCCGCTTAGATAATTGCGAAAATTTCAAATTTTCAGCTAATTTCTTAACTATTCTCCTTGAAGAGTAATCAAAAGAACGTTCAACGGTTCTTCTTTTTTTCTCAGAAAAATCTTTCCCAGCAAACTTTAACTCTACTTTTACAACCTTGGTGTGAGAAAATGGCGCATTTAAAGCTGTTATATCTAAAGGAACTAGTTCAAAAAACAACTTTAGCAATAAAATCAACAGTATTGAAGTAATACTCAAAGACTCTAATCTAAGCTTCCACTTATCCAAATACCTTCCACTCATAACTCAACAAAACCAGAATTATTAAGGAGCTCTAAGCCTAAATTTAGATAAATCCAGTTTTGGAGAAGTCAAAGTTTTTTCTTTATCAATTTCATCAACTACATCAATCTTTTCAACCACTTTCCCCTTCAAACCTTTTCCTTCTATTGCTTCTTTTAACTGATTGTAAATTGCCTCACTTATCCCCAAGTCCCCACTCTTGGCTATAACTTCAGCCCACTTTCCAAAAAGCTCCTCTTCCCAAAAACGGCGGGCAAGCGACGGCTTCTCACTCCATTCACTTGCCCGCTTCATTTTAACTAAAAGTGATTTAACCATGGACGCTTCCATCTCATCAGCAAGCTCACGCAACTTTTTCAGTTGCTCTTCTTTAGACATCTTTTTAAATCTTCTGAAATCCAAATTAGAAACTGGATCAGATTCGTATAACATCGTTCCATTTGAAGCCAACCCATACCTTACCAGATTACCAACTTCCACCCGGACAAATACCTCCTTGCCAATGGATGATCAGGTTCTATTTCAAGAGCCTTTTTCCAATACTCCTCCGCTTTAATTTTATCGCCAATTTTTTTGTAAACTTCACCCAAAGCTACATATGCATCTGCATCGCTATATCCCAACCCCTCATAAACGTGATAATCAATCTCTTCAGTATCCAACTCAATTGCTCTTGATATATCCCTCTTTGCATCTCCGTAGTTAAATATGTGAAAGTTTGCTTTACCCCTGAAAAAATACACCCCCGGATTTTGAGCACTTATTTCTAACGAACGAGTAGTCTGTTCTATGACAACTCGAAAATTATGCTCTGCTTCATCCAGTTTTCTCTTTCTTAGCAACAAAACAGCGTAATGATAGCGCGCAACAAGAGAAGTCGGAGCTATGTTCAAAGCTCTCAACAAGAAGGTTGCAGCCTTTTTAAGATCTCCCTTCTTTAAGTAAGCCTCTCCAAGCTTTGCATAGATTTCATCTGCTGAAACATAAAGTTCAAGATCTTCTACGCCTTTTTTAATACACTCACGGAACAACTTTATAGACTGACTGTACATTCTCATTTTCAAATAAGTATCCGCAAGTTTATACAAAGCTAAAATAGAATCCGGATTAATTTTCAAAGCCTTCTCATAATAATCCCTAGCCTCTGTCAATTTATTCCTTAGGAGATAGATGTCTCCCAATTTTATGTATGCTTGAGCAAATTCTGGATCTTTCTTAAGAGCCTCTTTTAAATTTTTCTCAGCAGAACTAAAATCTTCATTTTCAAAGTATTCCAGTGCCTTCTCAAACAAGTCATTTGCTTTATCAATATTTGCCCAACTCATAAACTTACACCTCCCAAATATCTTAGGAAAGAAAGCAACTTTTGTATATAATTTATTATAACTAAAAAATCAACAAGGAGTGGTTGAGATGAAATTCAGGTACGCATTGCTTTTCACATTGTTACTAACATTCACAATTTTGGGAACAGAATTCACCGATTTGGAATCAATTCCAAACGACAAGGAAATCGCTCTTGCTTTTGTCTCAAATCATTGTCCTTACTGCATAAAACTTATTTCATGGCTAAAAGAGAATAAAGAAAAATTAAATCCAAATGTAAGAATTGTTATTGTAACACCGGTATCTCGTGAAATGACGCAGCAGATGGTAGATAACCAATTCGATTACATTCCAGCAGCCATTCCTCTCTTTAGGCAATTTATGATTAGAGGAGTTCCCACAACAATTATTCTCTCCAAAGATAAAACAATGAAAGATCAAATTATAGGCTTCAATCTTCCAAAGTTAGAAAAGGTGTTATTAAAACCTAAAACTGAAGAGAATACTGTTACCTCCAAACCTGCTAACACAACCCCATCTCACCCATCTCAAGAGCAAAAGAAAGAAGAAAGCTGGTGGAAAAGAATATGGAACAAACTTTTTGGTAAATAAATCTTTCGTCAATTTTCTAAAATGGGGGGATCATTGCATCCCCCCTAGCAACTTCAAAGCATTTGTTAAATCTTCCATATTCATTCCTTCAGGTAAGTTGGGAATATTAGGAGTACCTTGGGAACTCCTTGTACCTCCTTCAGAACTCTTTACCTTTGATCCCTCAATAAGATTCTCCTTTCCTCCTAATTCAAATCCAAGAGTGCGCTTAATAGCTTTTCTTCTCAGTATAACTTCCTTAGGGGTTAAATCTGGCACTTCAACCATGCGCCGCATTCCTACAGCATTCCTCACAAAATATGATAAAAGTTCATTCAAAACAAGAAATACTGCCATACCCGCAAGAAAATTTATGTAGATACCAAAAACACTCATAAGTGCCGCTATTAATGGTTTTCCAACTATATAATTTATAAAACCCAAAAACACTGAAAACCCAAACAAAATTAAAGCTACCAAGATTATTGTGCTCTCCATAGTGTATAATTACTCCTGATGAGGTACAAAATTCACTCCTTCACATTACCAGAGGTTTTAATCTCTATTGCAATAGCTTCTTTTATTGGAATCGTCATAAATCAGGTATGGCTTTATATCAACAAACGCGGAATTTTTTTAGAAGAGAAAACATCTCGTCTTCTCTTTTCTTATAAAGCCATAACTAAATTGGGCGATCTGTTAGAAAATGTCTCGGAAGTCACACGTTGCAAATCAAACTTCATATCTTTCAAACTAAAACCTCCAGTTGCATCAATAGCCGAGGAGGAAACAATGACTGTAGAGTTTTCAAAATCAAAAATTCAAATTTCAAAAGCTGGCAGAACAAATTTCATTCACCTCCCGGATAGCGTAGAGATAAAATTTATCCCTTACTACTTCTCAAATGGCAAAGTATTGATTCACGATAAAGAGTTGGACGATAGCGTAACCAGATCAAAAATTTTTATGTTTGAATTTCAAGTTTTTTATAAAGATAATCTGCTTTTTTCTCTACACAAAACTATTCCCTCTCAAGCAGAAAAAATTCTGGCAGGTGAATTGAAGTGAAGTTAATAAGAATAGACAAAAAACGCAAATTCCTAATCTCAAAACTCCATTCTGTTCACACTGATAAGGGAACTTTTCCAGAAGAAGAGATTTCACAAAATTACGGCCAAACAATACAATCAAATAAAGGAATTAAAGCTCACATACTCTATCCAACGCTGGAGGACATTATAAAAAAACTTGACAGGAAGACACAAATCCTATTTCCAAAAGAATTAGCTATGCTGCCCTTTCTCATGGATCTTCGTATTGGAAGTACAGTAGTGGAATGTGGAACAGGTTCGGGATCAGCATCGATATTTTTTTCAAACATGATTGGCCCTACAGGGAAACTACTTAGCTTTGAAAGGCGTTTTTCTTTTATTAATATTGCAAAACAAAACTTAAAAAAATTCTCACAATTCAACAACTATCACTTGATAAATGCCGACATAAAAGAGAAGTTCCCTATCCAAGATGAAATAGCAGATGCTGTCTTCATAGATGTTCCGGAACCTTTTGCTATGGTAGAAGCTGTATACAAAGTCCTAAAACCTGGCAAATCAGTAGTATTTCTAGTTCCAACAACAACTCAAATTATAGAGCTTTTGGAAACTTTAAAAACAAAAAAATTCGTTGCTACCCGGATATTAGAGATTTTGCACCGTGAATGGAATCCGAACCCTAAAGCGCTGCGTCCAACAGATAGGATGATTGCACACACTGCCTTTCTGGTTCAAACTTTCAAAATTATTTAACAATACCCCCGGAGGTGATAAAAATGCCTGTTTCATTAACAATATACCCCAAAGATAAGTTGTTGATTGAACCTATCGTTGCTTATCTAGTCGAGAAGACAGGAGGTTGTGAATACGAAGATTTAAGAGAGGAAGACTTTCCCGGTCTTACAGGTGTCGTTCCAAAGTCTTCACGCCCCTATGCCAAAGCTTACTTTGCAGAGTTCTCAGATGCAATGAAGGCTTGGAAGGAGTTAGAAGAACTATTCGGAAAATTCGAATATCACATAGAAGCCTTAGATGAAAACGAATTAAATCAGCTGCAAAAACAGGAGTTCGAACCCGTAAAAGTTGGAATAATCCTTGTTAAGCCAGCTGATAAGGAAACACCAGAAGAAGCAACTTCGAATAATATTGTAATCACAATAGAAGGCTTCGGAGCATTTGGAACAGGTCATCATCCAACAACCAGAGCTTGCTTGAAGTTCCTACAAAAATATGCTAAAGAAAGCTCTTCATTTTTGGACATCGGCACAGGAAGCGGTATTTTATCAATTGCCGCTGAAAAACTTGGTATTAAGGATGTATTAGCAACAGAAATTGATAAATCTTGTATCTTCTCCCTTGCAGAAAATCTTAAAGAAAATAAAAGTTCCGTAAAAGTAATCATATGTGAGGGTACAAAAGCCATACGTGAAGACAAAAAATTTGATTTAGGAGCTGCCAATATCCTTTGGAGTGTTCTCAAGAAACTCATACCAGATCTAAAAAACAGAGTGAAAAAACTCATAGTGAGTGGGATATTAGAAGAAGAGGTATCAGAATTCAAAAAGGAGTGGGGAAAATTCGTAGTTGAAGAAGAAAATTCAGCTATGTGGTATTCCGCCGTACTTGAATTTACAAAATGAAACTATCATTGAAATATGAAACAACACTACTAAGCTAACTGTTGATAAATTCTACAAAATCTTAGGCACGCATTTTGCAAAAATAAAAAGTGGAAACATTGACAAAACACAAATTGAAAAAAGGAGGGATGTAAAATGAACAGATGGCCAAGAAAACCAAATAATATGGAAGAATTTGGAGTTAGTCCAATAAGAGACATCTTCAGATTAACCGATAAAATTCTGTCTGAGTTCATACCGGATATAGTTCGGTATGAAACTGCCGCATCTTTTCCCGCCATGGAGCTAATCGACAAGGAAAATGAAATGGTATTGAAGGTAGAACTTCCTGGAATTGAGGAAGAAAACATCGAACTGAATGTAAAAGGTGATGTGTTGACTATTAAAGGAGAACGCAAAAAAGAAGAAGTGAAGGAAGGAGAAAATTACCTTTTTAGTGAAATATCCTATGGAAAATTTGAAAGAAGTATTCGCCTTCCCAAAAATGTTGACTTTGACAAAGCAGAAGCAGAGTTCAAAAACGGAATACTAGTAATTCGTATCCCCAAGAAAGAAGAAGAGAAAACTAAAAAGATCCCCATTAAAAAGTAAATAATCAGTGGAGAACAGTCCCGTCAAGACCTTGTCATTAATAAATATTAGGGGTGCGGGGCTTAAAGTCCTGCACCCTTGTTCTTTCAAAAAATCCTTTCTTTAGAAAAAGCAATTAAAACCGAAGTAAGACTCATAACTAAAATTATCGCTATTATAAAATTTAAGCTCAGTGTAATTCTTAACTCATTTATTCCATACACATCCCTAAAATATTTCATCACCTCTGTTTGTGATATATAAATAGCTGTTCCCTGGGCAGTAAAGTAAGCCAGAATAACAATGCCCATATAAGTCATCATAAACAAAGTGAACCAAGCCACTTGCGGAATTTTTCTCCAAGAAAAAAAACTAGCCCTTTTAACTCTCCAAATCAAATCAAGATTGACAAATCTCTTGCGCAATCCAAGAGAAGCAGAATAACTGAGTAACATAACACTCACAACTCCCAAAAAACCTATTACAGATACTATCTCACTCTCCAATACTTCAAATCTTCCCACTCCATATTTAGTAAAATAAACATCCTCAACAGTTGCCCTCGCACTGTTTCTCAAAGCAGATGGTATCTTATCAGATTCCCACCAACTGTAAACTCCAGAAGCCATATCTATTTTCCACGCCAACTCAATTGGAGCAATAACAATAAACTTATCTACATCTTCATACCCCGTTGTAAAAAAATGCTCCAACTTCACATTCACTCTATCCAAACCAATTAAAATTCCCTTAGCTCTTCTGTACCTTTTAAAATAACTTCCAAATAACACTTTTTTTTGATCCGTCCGTCCTACAATTTTTACGGGGAAAGTATCACGTCCTATAACCAATTCGGCTTCCGTCTCATAGACACCTCTAGCACCTTCAAATCTTTGGTAAGACCTATAACGTGAATATATCTTTTTAACCCATCCACTCTGAATTTCTACAACTGTTCCCCATACGCCAAGCGAGAAAAACAAAAGTGCCATAAAAAAGTATAGTCCTAAAGCTTGAAATAAATACTCTTTCTCCCTAACAAGTAATTTCAATCTATGAAGAGTATTTATTAACACAACCTCGATAAAACTCATCTTCTTCCCTTCACTCTCAGAGATAAAGTTAAAATCTTCCTTCACTACCGCTCTTCTTTTACTTCAAAAAACTTGAGAAATTCTTTCCTCCACTCCCATAGAAACTTCTTGTAGAGAGCAAATCTGTCGGCATCAAACTTTCTTATTTTAACACCTTCTCCTCCACAACCAACAACCATTCCAAATAAACCAGCTAACCAATCAGTTTTACTCTCTTCCGAAACTTTATCTTTCAATTCAGAATACAACTTAGCCGGAGTTATCCTCAATTTAACCTGCCAAAGCTTATCCAATCCTGCTAGTCCCAATTCTCTTAGAACCACGGCAACTCTGTAATTTTCAATAAATCGTGCACTTCCCAACATCAACTCTTCTTCTGATTCTAAATAATTCCAGATTTCATCTATTTTGTTAGTAAAACTCTCGCCATTTGGGGCACTTCCTCTACTCTGAATAATTTCAAAATCCAAAGCTCCACACAACTGTAAATTTTCAAGTAAAACATCTATGCTTTCCTCAAAACCTGCAAAAAAACCTTCAAGGAAACTGTACGACATAAATTCTATTCCCTTTTTCATATAATTTTTCAACAAAACTTCAAACTCTTCGAGGAGTTGCCAAAACGGCCACCACATCAACAATCTTTTCACTTTGCCATTAAAAAATATCTGTGTTTTTTTATAAACCGACAATCTCTTAAAGAATCTGGAAACACTCAACTCAAAAAATCCTGCTGGATCATGAGAAAACTCAATCATATAATTTTTCAAATATCCTATATTTCCTAATCTTTCCTTAAACCTATCAAGCAGTTTATCTCCAAAACCTTCTAACCAACTCACCTTTTCCCTTTTAAAAACATTAAACAACTCAATACTACTATCCAAAGCTGTTGGCAACCACAAACTCACAACTTTATCATCCCTACCAACCACTACATCCATAAATCTCTTCAAACTAAAACTCCCATCTGTAGGATCAAGCGAAGGCATATATCCAACAAGCTCCTTTTTTGAAAACCTATTCACAAAACCACTTACGACTGCAGGATCAAATTCAACTTTCAAAACATCTGGAATTTTTACTTCTCTATCTCCCAACTTAAAAATTAACTTTGACAACTCTTCTGCTTTAAGAGACTCCGATTCTAAAGGTTCAATACTCTCTGTATCTTTACCTACTATTTCAACATCATAATCCACATATTCTGCTCCAACATCAAAACCTAAAATTTCTGCAAGTAATAATGAAACCCCCTCAAAGTAAAAATCAAACAGTAAAATTGCATTCTCCTCATTTCTCTTTATACGTACACCATTTGGTTCCAAGTAAGATCGAGGGCCAAATTCATTGAATAAACGCTCAAGTTTCTCAGGAAGTGCCAAAGTATTCTTTCCCCAGTAAGCCATCAATTCAGAAGTATCAAATTCATAAAATTTATTAACAGCCAATAATTCTTCATATTTATCAATCTTTTTTACCGAATAATCCAAAACCTTGAAACTACAACTTTCATTTAACTTGCAGGTAGCACAATTACGTATATTATCTCTATTCTCTGCTAGCATACTTTCTAAAGCATTGAAAACTCTATCTTCATCAAGACCCTTTTTTAACAATCTGAAAGCCAGCAACAATCCAAAAAATACCTCCACACTATTTAAACGAGGACAATAGTTTATCTTTTTAAAAACCCTTAACATTACCTCCGAATCTCTCCTCCACCTTTTTCCACAAAGAACAACTAACTTTTTAGCACGCCCCATACGCGATTTTTTTGAAAAAGAATTCAGAAATCTTAAAGCCTTAAAGGGTAACCAATACTTTCCAGCATAATTCCAATCAATCCCTACGAGCTTCAAAATTTCTAAAATTTCCCGCCATCTACCAACATTAAAATTTTTCCAAAGAACAGCTACCGGCTCCTTCAATAAACTAAATCGTGTCTCAAATTCCAACCAACTCGAAGCAAGAGCATCCAAATTAATACACGAGCAAGCAAACGACATCTCATTAAAAAACTCACCTTCAAAACACTTTCTCCATCCCAAATAAAGTTTCCACTTCCCATCCTCTTTTTCGTAAACGACAAAAGCTCTATTCCAGGAAAAGTCAGGATTCAAACCCCTTAACAATTCTTCAGTTTCCTTGGCACTCAACAAACCAAGTTTTAAACCCGCAAAGTATTTAATGTAACGATTATCAGCATTATTGAAAATAAATTCCCAGTTTTTTACCTTGTAAGCCAACTTCAAAAGATGTTTTTTTTCGGATAAACTAACTTCTTCCAACTTAAAACTTTCACCATTTAAAACTTTTCCATAAAACAAAGCAAACTTCCACTTACCAATCTTGTAGGCCTTTTCGTACTCACCCAGTTTGAAGTATGCAGCTCTTTTTAGTCTATTAGAAATATTTTCTGAGTACTTTACAGCCATATCATAACGTTTCAACTTAAAAGAGATTAAAGCCACAAAATATTCATCTCTAAACTGAAGAGCCATTCTTAGAGCCTTAGCCAAATCTCGCTTAAGTAACTCTAATTTTAAATAAACATTTGCCTGCCACGCTGTCTTTTTTTCTTCTTCTGTTAGTGCATCAAATACACCTGCAAGAAGTGGGGAAACCACATAATCTACAAAAAAACGTGCAAAATACGGTACATTTAAATATCTCCATATCTTTTTCAACCAATAAGCCGTTAAAAAGTCTATATCCATGAGCACTACATAAAACCAATACCTGAACACTCTAATTCTTCCAATCAACTTTCCAAACATTATTTAGAGAATATCACCTCTTTCACTTTCTTAGCTATGTAAGTTGGCTTTTTATTAAAAAACATGAAACTACTCCTTCCTATACAAAAATAACTAGCCCCATATATATTTGCAAACTTCCACGCCAATTCCAAAAAACTTATCGTCACATTGTCCAGGTAGTACTCGTACTTGTCCCAAACATAAACCAACCCCCACTTGTTTAAACTGTACTTAAGCACAAAATTTCTTAATTCATTAAGATCATCAACTCCTTCCACTACAAATCCTATATTTGCTCCTTTCATAAACACTTCAAAAGAAGACGGCTTAACAGCAATAATTAAACTTGACCTCCTTTTAGATAAAGCTATTAGCTTCTTTACAAAAGATTTAAAAGACAAAATTTTCATTTTAAAAACAGGATAAACTTCATAAGGATTTAAAATCAACCTCAATTCTTCATGACCTTTTAAAAATTCTTCCATAGTTTTAATAAATTGCCAATCGCTAAATGAATAGCTCTCATACAAAACTGACGGCTTCAACCAGTACCACGCTTTAAAATAACTCCGTCTCGGATCAAAATCTTCCAAAAATAAAGGTTTTATTACTATATCAGGATTAAAATAACTTTTTATCAGTTTTTCTTCCCACTTTACACGGCACGGATACAGAAGTCGCATAAACTTATCTCCAGAAACATTCAGATAAAAACCAACTTTAGTTGAATAATCAGAAGGAGATAAAGGCAGAGACAATAACGCATAAAACCCCAGTAATATTCTTCTCTTTTGAGAAACGTAGTGAAGAATTTTCAAAAAATCTTTTTTAACTTGTCCGAGCAAAATCCATATAGATACTGGATCGTAATCATATTCTTTAATCAAGTCTTTTATAAAACCAACAGTAGCAAGAAAATTTTCCTCGTAAATCCTTGTCTTCTCTATCTTTGAGAAGATTGTATTAGCTGTAGTCTCTATCTTATCTAAAAAAACTTCAAACACTTGCCTATTCACAATTCCATACCTAGATATATCACACTTATTTGGAAACAAACATTCAACGTACTCTCTCAAAATTAAATCATCAAAACTTATAACTTGCGACTCTAGATAGGTAATCCTACAATAAGCAAATAAAAACAGTAAGAAAAGTAGCTCAAGCACAATCCTTTTCATATTACGCATTTTACTCCATATTACATCTATTTTTAGTATCTATTTTAATAGTTCATCTTTCCTTAATTTTACCGAAAAATTAAAGGGGGGGTGAATCACTTTGTTACAATCACTAGGCATATCTAAAACAGCACTAAATGCTGCCAAAGCTGCTCTTGAAGTTATATCTCATAACATTGCCAATGTAGGAGTCGAAGGCTATACTCGCCAAAGAGTAGTTTTAAATGCACTTTCTTTGACAAGACCAGCCACTCCAACAGAAGGATTTAAAAATCCCCCCGGTCTTGGCGTTGATTTAGTTGATATAGAAAGAGTTAACAATCGTTATCTAGACGGACAACTTAGAGATCAGTTTGCAAATACCGGATATTGGGAAGCTGCCCAAGATATTGTTGAAAAAGTAGAAAGAATATTTGAAAATCCCCAAGCATCAATGCAGGACTCATGGCTTGAATTTTGGAAAGCAATGCAGGATTTGTCAGTTAATCCTCAAGATTCAGCCACACGCGCAGCAGTTGTAGAAAAAGCAGAACAATTCTTAAACACTGTAAAACACATATATTCCAGAATCGAAGATATACAGAATGAAGCCAATTTACACATTCAAGATTACACAGCTGAGGTAAACTTACTACTGCAAAAAATTGCATCAATAAACAAAGAGCTTTTAAAAAGCAGTTCAAAAACTGCTTTTCAAAATGATCTACTAGACGAAAGAGAGCGTCTCTTTCAACAACTTTCAGAACTCATAGGAGTTAAATTTGTCGATACCGAGGGATTGGAAAATGGAATCGTCAGCTTAGGGGGTAATACCATTGTTTCAAAAGACTCAGTTACACCTGTACAATTATACGACTTTGGTAATGGTAAATACGGTGTGAAAGTAGAAGGAAGCTCTTGGAACTCAAACCCCGAAGTAGCAGTTGTTGAAGGAGTTAATAATCCTTCAATGGCCATAAAAGTTGAAAACCTTCCAAAAGAAGAGACCATAACCAGTTTACAGCATTTTTCTACATCAACTGCACAACTTTCTCAATACAACGTTACCTCCGGAACTTTTTTTATAAATGGTGTGGTTTTCAATGTGGAACCAACAGCAACTATCAGTGAATTTGTTAAAAAGATCAACAATGCAAACATAGGAGTAGAAGCAGTCTACACTCCTATGGGAAGAATTCAACTCATAGATAAAACAGGAGAAGGTATTGAACTAAAAGGTGGAAGCAGCAACGTTTTGGAAAAACTCGGTTTACTTTCCAGAGCCAGCGGGGAGGTAAAATTTAACATCAACAGTTCAACAGAACATCTTGGAGTAGGCGCTGTCCTTCAAATCAACAATAGAATAATAAGAATAACTGCTGGAGTAAATGATACGTTGGAGGATATTGCGAAAGAGATAAACTCAAACGTTCCAGACGTAGAAACCGAAGTAATTAAAACTGAAGATGGTTACATGTTTTCAATCTCTTCTAAAGATCCTCTCAAAATGGTAGATATTCGCCTCGTTTCATCCGATAGTGGTGAGGATCTACTTTATAAACTTGGTCTTTCAAACATTCCTGCTACTGAAGTAAAAACCCAACCTCCAATAATAGAAGAAGGTATTCCCGGTAAGGTTAACATTAATGGAGAAGAGATAGAATTTTGGGGAGATACAGTTGATTACAATGGTACCACATTGAAAATTCTATCAACCGGTACCACCACAATAACATGGCGCTCATTCTCAGGAAGCGGCAAAATCAAAGCCTTAATTGATGTAAGAGATGGCCTTTTGGAAGATTTGAAAAACGATCTTGACAATTTTATGAAAACATTTGTAGAAGAATTCAACAAAATTCATGCTCAAGGTTTTGATCTATACGGGGTAAGCGGCAGAAACTTTTTTTCAATTGACTGGAATGACCCGGTAAAAAGTGTCTCAATCTCTCAAGACATTCTCGACGACTACAACAAAATTGCTGCTGCAGGATTTGACGAAGAAGTATTTGATCAAACGGGTAAACTTGTCAGCAAAGGCAGTGGAGATAACTCTAATGTTCTAAAACTCATAAAATTGAAAGAGAAAAAGCTCTTTAATAACATGTCACCCGAAGAGTTTTTCAGAGATTTTGAAGCAAAAATAGGAATCCAAAACCAAGCAAACAAAAATCGTTACGATACAGAAAAAAACGTATTAGACTCCTTGAAAAAGCAACGAGAGGCTGTAAGTGGAGTCAATTTGGACGAAGAGCTTTCCAACATGATCAAATATCAAAAAGCATACGTAGCAGCCACTAAGGTAATCAGCACTACTCAAAGCATGTTAGACGCTCTGTTTGCCATTGTCTAGTAAAAGAGGGGGGGATTAAATGCGTCTTACAAATCAGAGTAGAATCATAGGTTTCCTATCAGACTTGGAAAATATCGAAAACAGACAAGATATGTATCAAAAGCAAATGACAACTGGGAAAAAGTTTATCCTCCCTTCAGATGATCCCCTCTCTTACACCTTGTCAAAATACTATCATTCACAAAAGGTTGCAAACGACCAATATATAAGAAATGTCTCTCAAATTAAAAATAAGTTATCTACAGCCGAAAATTCCCTCTCAAAAGCAAATGAGTTGTTAAAACGATTCAGAGAACTCACCATTCAAGGCGCAAATGACACACTATCTCTCGATGATAGGAAAGCAATAGCAATGGAGATGGAGCAGATAATTGAAGAACTTGTTAATATAGCCAACAGTACATCCGAAGGCAAATACATCTTTGCAGGAACTTCTAACATTACAAAACCATTCATAGCAGTTAAATCCCAAGATCCAGATTTACTTCAATACGGGATAACAGATAACTTAATTACATCAGTAGAATGGGTAGGAAGTAGCAAAACTGCAAGCGCCTTTGCTACCCAAGATGTGGTGCTACCAACCTCAATGACTGGAGATGAAATCTTCGAAAATTCCACAATTAACTCTCTATACTCAAAAATTTTTGATAGCAAAAACACACCTCTCAACACAACAGAGGGAGAAATTCTCTTAAAGGTGGGTGATACTCAAGTAAAAGTTGAAATCCCAGAAAATGCTACTCTTTCTCAAATTGCCGAAAAGCTAAATCAAACAAGACTCGTTAGTGCTTCCATAGAGAGCGTGGAACCTAATGGCTACCGTTTAGTTATAAACTCTGACAAACCAATTTCACTCATAGACGGCACTTATACTTCGAATCTCGCATCTCTTTTGAATTTAAAAACAGAAGTTGCATCTTCACAAACATTTTCAAAAAGGCAGTTAGAGCTTCCACTAAAATACGTATTTACAACTATTCAAAATGGACAAATAATGGTTAACAATAAAATAATCTCATACACACGTGACACAACTTTAAAAGATTTACTAAATAAATTGAGTGAAGAAGGTATAAGCTGGAAATTAGAAAACAACAGAATAACTCTAGAAAGTACAGGTAGTTTCACTATCAAACAGCTGGAAGGGGATCTTCTCAATAAAATTGGATTTTTCAGCAACGTACTAAAATCCAATTCATTTGGTCCTAGTTTACGAGATGTAAAGCTAAGAGATCTTGGAGTAAACGGTGGAACTCTATCATTCTACGGTATTAACATACAGCTTACCGGTGATGAAACCTTAAACGAATTCATCAATAAAATAAATTCCTCTCCAGCACCGGTAGTAGCTCGTCTAGAAGACGGGCAATTGTTCATCTATCAAGATAGCGATAAGGATGGAAGCCCTGATCCAAATGGCTCCTTATCTCTCCAAGACTTCGCAGAAATAGACTCATTTATAGCTCAAAAATTAAAAATTCACGAAGTTTACAATAGAAAACTCAACCAGTATGACCCTGCAGCTCCAGAAGCAAATACAGCCCTCGCTTTAGATTTTGACACTACAAAACTCTGGAAAGGTAAAACTTTTTCCGACATTGGTATACTTCCCCCCACCGCTTCTGCATCGATAAATATAAACGGTTACAACATCATAGTAGATCCAACTGATAACCTCACATCCCTTGCTGAAAAGATAAATTCCACAGAAGGACTAAAACAGAAAGTCTTTGCTACAGTTACAAACGATGGACAATTACTTCTTTTTTCAAACGAAAAAATAGAAGTAGAGGATAACCCTGTATCTGAAGCTCTGGGTTTAACATCTCCTATCAGTCATATCTCTAAAAATGGAATGGTTAAAAGTGACGTAGTAGAAGATAAAACAAAAAATCTATTCTCGATAATGATAGAAATTCGAGATGCTGTAATCAAAGGTGATACAGAGGCCATCTCTCTTGGAAAAATAATCGACACTCCATACACCCAACAAGATGACGAAAACAACACATTAACTACAGTATCATCAGAACCAGTACTCAGAAGTAGAAGCTTATTGGAAGAGTTAGACAGCGGCATGTCTAAAATCCGTAACAAGATAGCTCAACTCGGAGTATGGCAAAAAAGATTAGAAAATAACGATGAATTTTTACAAAATGAAAAAGTTAGCATTGAAAAGACAATATCTGACATAGAAGACGCAGATCTATCAGAAGTTGTATCACAACTAAGGCTTCTACAGGTAGCTTTGCAAGTTACTCTTTCAACAGGAGCCAAAATTTTACCTCTATCACTAGCAGACTTTATGTAGCACTAAATTGGGCATCTTGCATCTATATTGCCCGCGCAATCAGTTTATTTAATGTCTCTTAAAAATTCCAGTAAACCTTTTTTATCATCAAATTCAACATATATAGCTCCTTTTTGAGCCGATACATACACTCTCCCACTAGCTTCATTGCTGAGGGTTAAACTGTTAAAAAAGGAAGCGTATCCTTCATATCTCCATCTGCATCGCCCATCTATCCTTACAAATACCTCTTCCAAAGCCAAGAATGAAAATGTACCTCGGTGGTAAAAACTAATCTTTTGATCAAAAAACAATAGAGCATACCACCTTCCCCGATCAGTAATTCCTAAAAAAGAAACCCTTAAATGCAAGTTTTTCAAATGCTGCACACTGCTAGGTAATCTACTAGAACTCACTCTATCCCTTAACACAACATCACCTGTGAACAACCTCCACACAACACCTAAATTGAACATTTCGTGATCCAACCTACCACCAACTGCTCCTAAAACAAAGAAATTATTTACCCATTCGGAAGATTCAAAATCAAAGTAGCTCAAATTTCGCGCAATTTCAAGTGCCAACTCAAAATCACTTTTGTCTTTTGCCTCAGAAAAAATCACCTTTAAATCATAATTGCCTTTAACGCGGCTGGCCCCGCCAACCGTGTCAGCATCACCTATCCAAACTTTGGAAACCGACACATCAGCGGGGCCAACCTTTTCCTCATCGCAATCAACGCAAATAACCCTTTTTATCTTAAAATTATCTTCTAGGTCCCTTATGACGCCTATCTCCTCTTCTTGGACCATGGGAAGTACGATGAGAGTGGTCTCGATATTCCCTGTGCTCTGAGCGTCCCGAATTTCTCGGAGCTTTTGCATGCATATCTCTCCCTTCATCGTGCCTATCTTCCTTAGCCCTATCTCTATGATCACTAAAATGATCATTGGATCCAGCAGGACTCAATCGAGAAGCTACAACTCCATCAGTCCTGCCACTCAAATCATCCTCCTGCCCCGTATCAGCTATTGCCTCTTTTCTAGAAAGATTAAGTCTTCCAATACTATCCACTCCAACAACCTTAACGACTATCTCATCGCCGGGCTTTACAAAATCAGCAATGTTGACAATTCTCCTGTCATCCAGTTGCGAAATGTGAACCAAACCCTCTTTACCAGGCCTCACCTCTACAAACACTCCAAAGTTGACAACCTTAGTAACTTTTCCCCTCAACACTTCTCCAACAGCAATCTCACTCGTTACCGCCTTGACCCACTCTAAAGCCTCTTTCAACTTTTCCTCATCCTGAGAAATTATGAACACAAGCCCCGTTTGATCATCTATCTCTATCTCAACTCCTGTCTTTTCTATTATTTCCTTTATAACTTTGCCACCAGGACCTATCAACTCAGCAACTTGTTTGGTATTCTCAAGTTGATACGTGATAATCTTAGGAGCATGCTCACTCAAACTACTACGTGGTTTTTCTAATACCTTTTTCATAAGTCCAATAATATACAATCTCGCCTCTTTCGCTTGCTGAAGAGCATTCTTCAATATTTCGTAACTTACTCCACTTATTTTTATATCCATCTGAAGAGCCGTTATTCCATCTTCAGTCCCAGCTACCTTAAAGTCCATATCTCCACAATGATCTTCCATTCCCATTATATCAGTCAAAATTCTCACATTCGACTTATCTTCATCCGTAACAAGTCCCATCGCAACTCCAGCAACAACCTTGTTTATTGGCACTCCTGCATCCATAAGTGCAAGGCATCCAGCACAAACAGTAGCCATTGAAGATGATCCATTACTTTCAAGAATGTCTGATACAACTCTCACAGTATAGGGAAATTTTTCGATAGAGGGCATAACTGCCTCCAATGCCCGCCGTGCCAAATTTCCATGCCCTATTTCACGACGAGAAGGCCCTCTCATTGGCTTAACCTCACCAGTAGAAAATGGTGGGAAGTTGTAGTGCACCATGAAATACTCTTTCTTAACATCACCAAACATAGTATCCACAATCTGAGCATCCTTAAGTGTTCCCAATGTCACAGAAGCTAAGGCCTGCGTCTCTCCTCTAGTAAACAAACACGATCCATGACTACGTGGTAATAGGTTAACTTCTATGCTTATGGGCCTTATCTCATCCATTTTTCTCCCATCCGGTCTTACGCCTTCCTCCAATATCATTTTTCTCACAACTTTTTTCTCAACTTCATGCCACACCTTTTCAAACGCAGCCTCACTCAACTCTTCTTCACGAGCCTCTGCCTCTTCCAGTAATTTCTCCTTTACCAATTCTTTCAAATTAGAAAGCTTCTCTTCCCTATCCTTTTTACCCTTTGCTTCAAGTATCAACTCTCTCATTCTGTCTGCATGTTCTTGCACAACTGAAACTATGTAATCTGGATCTTCTTCTGGTCGAAATTCTATCTTCTCCTTTCCTGCAACCTCTGCAAGTTTCTTCTGTACTTCAACAACCGGCTTCAAAAATTCAAAAGCCTTTAAAAGTGCATCGATAACTATATCCTCTGGCAACTCCTTAGCTCCAGCTTCAACCATAACTATTCCATCTTCCTTGGCAGCAACTACCAAATTGAGCTTACTCTCTTCAAGCTGTTCTTGAGTAGGATTGAACACTACCTCATCATTGACATAACCAACCCGCACTGCAGCAACTGGACCATCAAAAGGTACAGGTGAAATCGTTATAGCAGCAGAAGCTGCAATTACCCCTAATACATCTATTATTGCATCATCCGTATTCACAGATAACGGATCCAAAATTACTTGCAACTCTCTATTCCAACCCTCCGGAAATAGAGGCCTAATTGGTCTATCAACAAGCCTTGCAGCCAAAATAGTCTCAGGACTTGGTTTACTCTCTCTTTTGAAAAATCCACCAGGTATTCTACCAGTTGCTCCCATTCTCTCCATAAATTCAACAGTTAACGGTAGAAACGGCACATCCCTCTCTCCACCAAGCACCAAAGTTCCAAGTATCTTGTTATCTCCCCAACTAACCACAACCGCACCAGCTGCTTGTTTAGCAACCTTTCCTGTTTCTATAACCAACTCTTTCCCAGCAAATTCTACACTAACTTTTTTCACCTCAGACTCCATAACATCTCCCTCCTACCTAATTCTCTTTCACCTAACACGGGAAACATAAAAACAGTCATAAAAAGAAAAGTGGGTAGGATTAATCCTACCCACCTTAATATTAACAACTAATTTAAACTCCTCTTATTCCAAGCTCTTTTATCACTTTCACATAACTATCATAATCTTTCCTCTTCAAATACCTCAAAAGCCTCTTTCTCTTTCCAACCATGAGAGTCAACCCACGACGAGAGTGGTAATCTTTAGGATGCTGTTTTAAATGCTCAGTAAGTCTTTTAATTCTCTCCGTCAATACAGCAATCTGCACTTCACTGGAACCAGTGTCACCCTCATGGCGTGCAAACTTTTTGATGATCTCTGCCTTCTCTTTGCGTGACAACATAACTTATCCCCCCTTCGCCTCACAAGAAAGCCATAAGCCTTCTTGTGGGTAATTTAAGAGAATGATTACTCCCTGGTTTTTAAATCTTATCATACTAACCTTAAAATCTCAAACTCAAACTAGCCGAGTACACCACATCTGTATCTTCAAACATTTTTCTCTTATATACAGCAAAATCAAAGTTAAATATAAACAGACGTGTGGATAATCCAAATGTTGCTCCACTGTTGTTATAGCCTGCTCTCAAAACTCCAACAAAGGGAATTTTACTCGTCTCAACACCTATCTTCAGCTTGTCCGAAAAATCTGAATTTGTACCTATATCGTGAATCTCCACACCCAATGTGAACAACCCAACTTTCTTACGAATTCCTATATCCAAAGTAGTCCCTATCTCTTTTCCTCCTGCCATCTCTACTTTCCCTATATTTCTCAAAACTGCCGCCATGAATATTCCAGCTCTATTTTTGTAAGCTATACCTATATCTGCCATGACCGACGAATCTTCTTTTATTTCATCATCTATGGAATCCAATAAGTCATCACTGTTGTTTGCTACAGTATTGGCATTCCAATCAAGTGAAACGCTTCCTGCCTCAACCTTTTTAAGTGTTATTCCAACCTTAAACCTTTTATTAAAAACTCTTCTCTTCAAAGGAACTGAAACGTAAAAAACTTTAGAACTGTAAGCGTTGATCTTGAGATGAGGATCCACAGATGTTCCAGTCAAACCAAGCGATACAATAAACTGCCCCATTCCACCTAAAGCAAGCATCTTTTTGGTAAAAATTGCCCCATTTGCTCCAAAGGAGATATAAGGACTAAGCTTATCCTGCAAAGCCTGATCTAATCTCTCTCTGATCTTTTCTGAAAGCAACACACTTCCCCTATAAGCATCGTATATATCCTCTAAATCATTTATCAAATCCCAACCATCACTCAAATCATCATTTCCCTCCAGAAGAGCAGATGCCCCAAAATCTAGGTGAGAAGAATAATAGTGCAGCAGTGCAGGATTATAATACGCGGTATCTTTATCGGAGTAAAACGTAAGATAACACCCACCACGTCCCGCACTCTTTATGTTTAGAAAACTCCACTCATCAAAATCTATCTTTTTCGCGTGAACTACAACATTAAACCAACCAAACAAAATGCCCAGCCCTACAACCCAAATCAAAACTCTTCTCACTTTTATCTTCCCCCAAACGGATTCCAATCCTTATCTCTTCCTCTTAACCTTGGTGGAAGATCTTCCTCTGTCTCTATAAAAACATCATCAGGTAAATTTATATTTTTCTTCTCCTCCTGAGCTACCTCCGGTGACTGGCTAGGTGACATACTTCCTTCTTCCCTCGGTGAAGAATTTACCGGAGTAGGCTGCGAAGGTTGGGTTGAAGAATGCTGAGAAGCTGGAGTTTTCCCCATCATTTTCAGCAAATCTCTCGCTGTCATCCTACCAGATGGTATTCCTGTGCCCATTCCCCCAGCAATGGCATCACTCTTTTTCTTATCAAAACCTGTTGCAATAACAGTTATCCTAAACGTATCCTTCATCTCATCGTCGATAACTGCACCAAATATTATATTTGCATCCTCATCAGCTGCCTGTTGGATAACTTCACAAGCCTGATATACCTCATGAAGAGTAATAGCAGAAGACCCAACAATGTTGACCAATATTCCCTTGGCTCCTTGAATACCAGCCTCAAGTAAAGGATTGTTTATAGCAGCCTCTGCAGCCATAACAGCTCTGTTTTCTCCAGTAGCTTCTCCTATTCCCATTATTGCGCTACCTGCATCTCTCATAATTGTTCTTACATCAGCAAAGTCAACGTTTATGACTCCTGGTTTAACTATTATCTCACTTATCCCCTGAACACCTTGTCTTAAGACATCATCAGCCTTTTTAAAAGCTTCAACAATAGACATCTCTGTATCCGAAATTTCAAGTAATTTCTGATTTGGAATCACAATCAATGTATCAACTCTATCTTTTATCTGCTGAATTCCCACAATTGCCTGCTGCATTCTCCTTCTTCCTTCAAACATAAAAGGTTTTGTCACTATTGCAACAGTCAATATCCCCTTGTCCCTCGCTATCTCTGCTATTACAGGGGAAGCTCCTGTTCCCGTTCCGCCTCCCATTCCAGCAGTTATAAATATCATATCTGCTCCCTTGACAATCTCCTCAAGCTTTTCACGATCTTCTTCCGCCGCTTGGCGCCCCACATTCATATCTCCACCAGCGCCAAGCCCCTTTGCAACTTTTTCCCCTATCTGCACCTTTATTTTAGCTCTTGAATTTGCAAGGGCTTGAGCATCCGTATTAACAGCTATAAATTCAACTCCCTGTAAACCAACTTCTATCATTCGATTAACAGCGTTGCAACCTGCTCCTCCAACCCCTATTACCCTTATATCAGCACCTTTTGCCTGTACCGGAATTTCGAATTCAAACATCCCCTACTTCCCCCCTGCAAATACCATCTCTTTTTTCCCTGAAAAGCTCCCACCTGCACTTGGAAACTCCTTTCCTATCCTAACACCTGTGGCAATGAGTATAACCTTTACTCTATCGCCAAGAGCTGGATCTGTATGGAAACCAAATATAACTTCTGCATCCGGATCTATTCTTCTTACAACCTCACCTGAAGCCTCATTTATCTCATGTATTCCCATTTCAGAACCACCAAAGAAGCTTACTATCAAGCCCTTTGCTCCATCAACAGTGGCATTTACAAGAGGATTTTCCATTGCGCGCCTCACAGCGTTAACCGCAGCAGCAGCACCGTAATCCTCTCCTATCCCCATAAGTGCAAAACCACCGTGGCTCATAACAGCCTTAAGATCAGCAAAATCAACGTTTATTCCATTCATTGGAACAGTTATCAAATCTGTTATACCCCTTATTCCGTGATAAAGCACATCGTCAGCTATACGAAATGCCTCCACAAAAGGCGTATTCTTATCAACTATGTTTATCAACCTATCGTTCATAACTATGATCAGCGTATCCACAACTTCCTGAAGGCGCTTTAAACCTTCTTGAGCCTGACGCATTCTTATACGGCCTTCAAAAGAAAAGGGCATCGTAACAACAGCTATTGTTAAAACGCCCAGTTTTTTAGCAATCTCTGCCACAACGGGAGATGCACCCGTCCCAGTTCCGCCTCCCATTCCAGCAGTGATAAATATCATATCTGCCCCTTCTAAAACTCTTTCTATCTCCTCATAAGACTGTAAAGCAGCCTCCCTTCCAACCTCAACATTCGCTCCAGCTCCCAAACCTTTGGTCAAATCTGCACCAATGGTAATTTTTTCTGGAGCAGGACAGCTTTTTAATGCTTGTCCATCTGTATTCACAGCTATGAACTCCACTCCTTTTAGATCCTTTTCAATCATGCGACTTACCGCATTTCCACCAGCGCCTCCAACTCCTACCACTTTTATGCGGATACGAGTATTAAATTCATCGTAACCAAATGGCATATCTGGTAGATCCATTTTAAAGGGATAAGAAAAGTCCATCCCCTTCTCCCTCCTTCTCTATTTATCTTTCACCCTATATTTTTATACTCTTGAAAAATTCCCTTATTCTATCCACAATGTAAGCCAACCAATCTTTTTCTGTACTAGATACAGCACTTATATGTTTCGCCCCATATCTTAACAATCCAACCGCAGTAGCATATATGGGACTATCAACTCTTTCTGCCAAACCACCCAAATTTCTCGGCTTTCCAATACGAACAGGAAGCCCTCCAAAAAATTCCTCCGCCATTCTAACGCTTCCTCGCAACAGCGAAGTCCCCCCTGTCAATACTATCCCCGTAGCATTCAACTTATCATAGAAACCACTTTCTTTCAAAGAAGCATCAACTCTGGTGAATATATCTATCATTCTCTCCCTTATAACCTCACACACTTCCCTAAGTTTAACCTTCTTCACCTCATCAGATCCTGCTATTCTCATCTCTATTTCCTCATCTTCAGGCACTTCATTGGGAAGAACTGAACCATACTTTTTCTTTATCATTTCTGCCTCTTTCATCAACGTTCTAAAAATTATAGCTATATCGCTTGTAATATGACTACCTCCAAGAGGAATCACCTTCGAGTAAACAACACTACCCTGATAAAATATCGAAATATCAGTCGTTCCACCACCTATATCTATAAGTGCAACTCCAAAATCTTTTTCATCTTCAGTTAAAACTGCCTCTCCGCTAGCAATAGGTTGCAACACTATATCAGTAACTGCAATTCCTGCCTGATCTACTGCTTTTATCAAATTTTTTACGGCAGAAACCGCAGCAGTAACTATATGAACATCAACTTCTAATCTTGAGCCGTACATTCCAACTGGATCTTTTATCTGGGACTGCCCATCAACTTTGTATTGCCAAGGAATAACGTGAATAACTTCAACATTTTGCATCAACGCAGCACCTTTAGCAGTCTCTATAACTTTATCTCTGTCCTGAACTGTTATTTCTATTGGCTCTGCAGCTAATGTAATTGCTCCATGAGAATTAAACGACTTGATGTAAGAACTTGCAATCCCAACGTAAACCTCACTTATCTCTCTGTCTGCACTCTTTTCCGCTTCCACTATGGCATGCTCTATCGACTTCACAGTAGCATCTAAATCAACTATTACACCTTTTCTCAAACCTTTTGAAGGTGCTTCACCAACACCAAGTATGTTTACAACTTCTCCTTTTACTTCTCCAATCAAAGCACAAACCTTTGTTGTTCCAACATCAAGCCCCACTACTATCTCTTCCATTAAGGTTATTCACCCCTCCCTTTAACGTAAAGCCAGTTACTTTACTACAGCAACCTTGAGTCCGTTGTAACGTGCATCTACCTTCTTAGGCTTCAAAATCTCTACCACGTCCTTTACAAAATCTATCTTCTCACCAGTTATACCCGGATCAAATACCACCTCTGTATTCCCTATATAGACCTTAACCTCATCTCCAAAGTATATGCCATCAATTGTATTAACTCTCTTCAACATCTGATCAACCTGCTCTTTCTCATACTTACTCCATCTCCCTGCCACTATTACACGGCACTTTTCCCCTTCCCAAACCTTATAAATAACTCCATCGCTATCTGCTACATAAACCTCATCAGATACTACACAGTAATATGGCCTTCTTTCAAACACCTTTACCACTAATTCCCCCGGCAATTTCAATAAAAACTTCACGTCCTTTGCTCTACTATTAGAGAGAATATCACCCCTCAACCTCTTAAAATTTAAATTTACAAAATGCTTTCCCCTAACTCTCTCAACAACCTCTGCTACATACTGCTCAACATCATCAGACGACGCCACAACTTTGACGTCAATTATTCTGAACACTCCACTTTCCTCCCAAATCCACCACATCATCCACGCCGTCAACAACACGAAAAACACAAAAATGCCTATCCTACCCATAGCAACTTATTGAGATTATAACAACCAAGCCCTCCACTATCAAAATTTAATCGTTAACACCATCACTTTTTACGATAAATAGTTATACAATGTCAAATGACAATTTTTAGCACAAGCATTTTTTTTAAGTATTTTGGCCAGTTGCTTTAAAAGAAATCGCTTCCCAAAGAATCAAGCCCACAACATCCTCAAAAGAAAGCCCGAGTTTATAAGCTGCCTTTGGAATCAAACTCCGCTCTGTCATTCCGGGAACAGTATTAATTTCTAACAAGTAATACTCACCAGCCTCAGGATTAAACCTATAATCAACTCTGAAGGCACTTTTAAATTTAAACGCTTTTATCATCAACTCTATATCTTCTAAAAGTTCTTCGTATCCTTTATAATCTAAAACTTTGTAAATTGTGGAACTTTTAACGTATTTTGCATCCCAATCAAAAACGTTATCCTTTCCACACTCAATTCGTATAGGTGGCAAGAGCCCCGCAACATAACCAACTGTAAAATCAACCCCTTTAACAAACGGCTCAACCATCAACTTTTTACCCTCACGCAACATATTAATTATTTCCTTTTGATACTTTTCAAGAGGAGAAACAAACAATCCAACACTAGATCCTTCATCAGCCGGCTTTAAAACAGCACGTCCCCACTTTTTTTCAATATCAAGTACTTCAGAAAAAACGCTTTCTTCATCCTCAAACCCTGATAACCAAAACACTTTATCCGGTAAAATCTTAGTAACTTTTAAACCTTTAAGAGAGGCTATATATTTCTTCAAAAGAGGCTTATCCATTGCAAGATAAGAAGCATAGTAACCCGAAGCGGTAAATGGAATCCCTTCAATCTCAAGCCACGCCTGAACTTTACCGTTTTCTCCATCTCCACCGTGAAGACAGTTAAAAACAACATCACTAGTTCTTACCAACTTTTTCCACTCGTCATTTTGGGAAGAAAAATCAGCAAACTCAACTTTAAAACCTAAATTTCTAAGAGCTTTCATCACAGCTTCTGAAGTCTTAAGAGATATAGGCCTCTCTGAAGATTCTCCGCCACCAAGCACACATACTTTTTTTATCCTTTTCAAAGCGCTGTGTGCCTTTTTTATCTTTTCTTCAAAATTCACCCTCTCCACACCCCACACTTCAATTCAAAATCTGTCCATAGTTGTCGTAAATTCTTACCTCTCTCTCTAAAGCAATTCCAAACCTTTGCAACACGCGTTCCCTGACCACATAGTCAAGTTCCACAAAATCTTTATAAGTAGCCCTTCCAGTATTAACAAAAAAATTGGCATGTACTATGGATACTGCAGCACCACCAACTTTAATCCCTTTCAAACCCGCTTTATCTATTAAATAACCAGCTGATAAATTTTTTCTAGGATTCTTGTAGAAACATCCTGCACTAGGCAAAGTTGGTTGTTTTCTTCTAACTTGGGCTGCTTCAAAAATTCTTTCTTTTATTACCTCATAATCTCCTCTTGAGAAGCTGTTCAGCGAAAGATATACTGCAAGAATTACACCATCAAAAACTTCAGAAAGTCCTCTGCGATAGCCAAAGTTTACCTCATCAATATTCTTTTCTTCAATTAATGGAGATG
>Ga0256838_1000306_pt1 | contig 32975 bp, 35 predicted proteins | sample 4571419metaG_FD_185978 | JGI IMG/M metagenome (GOLD analysis project Ga0256838, IMG submission 185978) | Hydrothermal vent microbial communities from Guaymas Basin, Mexico - 4571-419 | ecosystem: Environmental > Aquatic > Marine > Hydrothermal vents | place: Mexico: Guaymas Basin | collected... | reverse complement strand
CTCTCGAAATGCGATAATAAACGATGCTTCCATCTTAGAACTGGAACCCCATCGCTAGAGTTGCAAAGTGTAAATCTTCTATTTTAGATTTAACACCATAAGATGTTGTTGCATAGTCAGCTTTAACAACTATTTCTGGTGTTACAAAGTAAGCTAAACCCATTGTAATAGTAGTTGTCTCATACCTATCATCAGCTTGAATTACACCTTCAGTTTTATCCATACTGTTTACATAGTCATACTTTACAAAAGGTGTAATTTCTCTGTCGTACTCAAAAAGTGGAGATATGTTGTACCCAGCTTCAAGTAAGTAAGCAACAGCTTGATGTGCTACAGGTGTTCTTTTTGCTTCGAGTGCATTGGGAAGATTTCTGTTTGCTTGAGATATATCTTCTGAATCGCTAAGTGTTCCTAAAAGTGCCAATCCTCGAAGCCGAATATTATGCTCATCATAAACGCCATGAACCTCGGCTATAGTTACTGTTCCATCTGATTTAAGTTGCTGTTTATTACGATTTTCGTTTGTATTGCCAATGTAATAAGAAGCACCAATATGTGAACCAACAACATCACCTAAGTCGACTCGAAGTGCAAACGCCAAGTTGTCTGCATTAACTGATTCAAATCTTTTTTGATTTCCCTCTCTTATCCAAAAATGAGAGTCAAAAAACTCTGAATTTAGTCCTGTCATAACCATTGCTTGGTAGTTTACATACTCTCCAAATTTACCATAAGCTGTTACACCACTCTCGTGCCATGTATTTGGTAAGATAGTTGTTTCTGAAATATTTCTCATAGTAGAAAGATAGAGGTTTGGTAAATGACGTTGAGAGTTTAAACCTACAGGAACTATGGAGTGTCCTACTTTTAGATTAAACTCTTTCATAATTGAGAAGTCAACATACATCTCTTCAACTACAACTTCTCCACCTTTTTCAACTTCACTCTCAAATTCACCAAACTCATCAAGAGTGTCATACTCCATAGTAGAACCAGTTCCACCATGTTCAAACTCTATCTCTGAAACAATTTTTATATTATCATTTATAAGAAACTGCGGTGCTAAAACAAAACGTTCAAGATCTACCTTTGAGCGATTCTCTGGCTTAGACTGATAATTAGGTAGATAATCGTAGTTTTGATAGTAAACATTACCATATCCAAAAATCTGAACCTGATCCATATCTATGGCAAATAGTGATGAACTTAACAGAGTAGCTGTTGCTACTCCTAATGCTATTTTTTTCATTCTATCGTTCCCTTTTAAAGACTATTTAAAAACTTGATAACTCTATCGCGTTTAGTTTTTGAGAGTTTCATAAAGTTTTCTTTTATAGTTTGAGCCTCTCCACCATGCCAAAGAATGGCTTCTTCAAGTGTTTTTGCTCTTCCATCATGCAAGAAACCAGCTCCAGGATTTATGATTTGTGTAGCACCAATTCCCCAAAGAGGACGTGTTTTCCACTCATTTCCAGTAGCATCAAAATCTGCTCTGCCATCAGCTAAATCTTCACCCATATCGTGAAGTAACATATCTGTAAATGGATAGATTTTTTGGTTTTCTAGTGCTTTTATTCTCTCACCAGCCACACCAAAAGAGCGATACTCTGAAACAGTTGTAAAAGATGGGTTATGACATTTAACACATCCTAATGCTTCAAACTCCATAGCACCTTGTTGTACATCTGCATTTTCTACATCGCGTCTTGGTGGTACAGAAAGAGTCTCCGAGTAGACAACTACAGCTTTTGCAAAATCTTCATCAACATCAGTAATGCCTGAATCTTCATACGTTGTAAAACCAACATTATCTGCTTTGTAAGCATTCATCAAATCAGTACCATTTGTACTCTCATGTTTAAAGAGAGGATTTGTTACACCCATATCTCCACGCATAGCACCTAGACCTTGATGTGCAACGGATGGTGTATTTGCTTTCCATCCAAAACGACCAAGTGAGATAGGTGGATTTGTATTACAATCCCCTGCTGTAGTACAAACATCATACTTCTCTTTATCACATACCAAGTTTGGTTTTCCGCTTATTCCATCAGCATTACTATCATTTTCATCTGCAAGTGCCAATATATCTGCCTCAGGTATGGCGTTTAAGAGTCCTAGTCCTATCATAGGCATCCCAATTCTTGGACCCATTTTTACATCAGGTCTAAAGAGTCTGCTTGTCGCATTTGCTTCGACAGTTATTGGGTTGTACTCATTTGGATTATCTGGAGCATCATAAGGGTTATCTACACCAAAAACAGGCTTAGAGAGTTTTATAGTAGAACCATCTGCATAAGTAACATTTTTATACTCATACTTCATCCAAACATCTGCTTGTCCAGCACCACTGTTGTTTGAGTCTCTCACACCATAAACACCACGGTGAAACAGCTGGTCAGAAAAGTTAGGAACTGGTGTTGGTGCACCCCAACAATCTGATGCATTTTTATCTTTAGCACCAGTTTCAATGCTTATTCTCAAAAATGTACCCTCATCATTGAGCTTGTACCAACCATTGGCATCTTGAAGTATATAGTTACTCAAATACTCTTTATCCCCTAGCAATACAGGAAGTGAATCTCTACCATCACGCTGATGACAAGCATTACAGTTTGTATGATTAAAAACTGGTCCAAAACCATTAGGGTTTGCTTCAAAATTAGCATCACCTGTAAAGTGTAACTCTAAAAGTTCTGGAGTGAGGTTTTTTGCTGGTTGAGAAAAAGCATGTGTTGAGCTACTAAACTCTATGTCAGTTGTATCGCCCCCTAGTATCTTTTGATGCACAAAGTGTGTTGGAGAATCATTCACATTAAGAAGGCTCTCTTGTGTATCAGGTATAGTCTGTTTATCGTTATCATTATCACTACATCCTGATAAAAAAAGTAGTGCTAAAGTAACCGCAGAGAGTGTTATATTTTTTGTCATTATTATTCCTAGTTTGATAAAATATGAGATAGTTTATATAGATACTTACAGAGTGCTTATGCACCCTGTAGCGTTAGTCTATTTCCAAGCATCTGTAAGAGATTTAATATCTTTTGCAAATGAAACACCAAGCGCTTCTAAGTATGCTCTTTTTGTATCACCTAAACGATTAAGTGCATTATTTGCAGACTCAGGAGCTGAACCATCACCAAAGAGTAGATACTCAATCGCATGAAAACCTTTCATAGTTGTTGGAAAACCATCAATGTTTGAGAGTTCAGGATCCCATCCATCTAAGGCACCATCAAGTTGCACTTTATCAACAGGCCAGCTATCAACTTTTGGATCAACCCCTAAAGTATCAACAGGACCAAAGATATGACCCTCTCCAGCTTCCCAGAACTCTCTTGTAGCTCTCCACTGTGCTCTTGCTGCTGTAACATTTGCAGCAGTTGGTGCATCTTTTAGTTTTGTAAGTGCTGCTGAGAGTTTTTGAGCTTCTACTCCTAAGTCGTTATATCCTGTTACAATTACATTATTCACTACATTTGAACATTCTGTTTTATCAGCATCTGTAAATGTTACACTTGAAAGATATGTTTTTAAGCTTTCCAAATCTGTTTGAAGTGTTGCTAATTTTGTAGTAGCTGTAGTAATGAGAGTACGACCATCAGCATTTGAAATTTGATTTCTAAATGCTTTTGCACCATCATTTGCTATTAAATCAGAAGTAGTAAGCTTGCCATCACTATTTGAATCACTAATAGCTATAATAGAATTTAAAGCAGTTGCAATGTCATTTGTAATTTGAGTTGCTTTAGCATTATCATGAGCAGCCACTACATCTTTAAGACCCCCATCCCATACATGTTTTATACTTGCAATATTGTTATAAAAATCCATAGTAGAGTTCCAAGAAAACTGTGACTCAACAAGTGTCGTATCTGCACTGGCTAAATCTTCTCCTAAAGGATCTCCCATTTTCCCGTTTCCAACTTCATCAGCAATGCCAATAACTCCACCCATTAACTCTTCTACTTGATCGCCTGCACTTTTGTTTAAAAACTGTGCTTTATATCCAGTATTTACATTTGAGTTTCCACTATTATCATTACTATTACTATCACTATCATCACATCCAACTAATGCAAATGCCGCAACTACTGAAAGTAGTCCTAATTTCATCTTTCTATTTAAATTCATTTTCTTTCCTTATCTATTTTTACTGAGTAAGACTCAACTCTGAAGAGCTAACTTTTTAGAGTTCAGTGTTACTTACATGTAATACATTTTTTATGTATAGTTATAAAATTGGATGATTTCATAATCTCACAAACAGCTATATTTACCTTTTGTATTTTGCTACATTTCGGACAGACCTCAAAAACATCTACTTCATCTCTGCATAAACAGTAATAAGCTTTTTTTAAATCATCTTGAATTGTAAATATAAGCTCACAATCCATTAAAAATCTGAGATGTCTGTAAACAGTATTGATAGATATTTTTTTCGGATATTCATTATCTGCTAAATGAAGAATATCTGACACACTTAAGCACTCATTACTATTACAGAGGATTTTATATATTATTTCTCTACTTTGTGAGTTATTAACTCTTTTAGTCTCTATACACTTTTGCAATTTATCCATATAAGTTATCTTCTCATTTTAAATTTAATAATTAATATCATTTAGATTTTGGAATTATTGCAGATTGTTTCTTAGATAGGATTTAAAATGATACTCGTTATCAGTTATATGTTTGTTCAGTAAACCTGTTTTTTACTTATATTGATAATTATTATTGATTTAATATCTTTTAAAGAAAAAGAGTGTTAAAGTTCCGTATTGAAAATCATTATCAGAAGGAAAAAGATGAAAAAAGTAGTAATTGCAAGTTTGATAGGTGGAGTTTTACTTCAAGCTCAAGTATTACCTGGCATAAACTCTAAAGGTGGGGCTATGACTCTGCCAGAGTCAAAACTAAAAATGGGTCTTAAACATATTTATATGACTCGAAATAGTATGTACAATGGGACAAAAGAGGTGCCTAACCAACAAAACCTTGATGCAACAGCAAATGTCACTGTTCTTGTTTTAAGATATGGAGTCAGTAAAAACTTCGATGTGAGAGTTGCTCTTCCATATAAACAGATAGAAGCAACTGCACAACTTGGGTCAAACAGTGTTGCTATTGATAACAAAGGCATAGGTGATATGCTTGTAATGGGAAGATATGTAATTCTGCCAATGAAAGAGTATGGATATCAGCTTTCAATCGGTGCAGGAGTAAAACTCCCAACAGGCTCAACTGATAATGGCTTTAAAAAAGCGCCACCTTTTGCACAAAATACAAACACTCCTCTTCCTACACAGATGGGTACAGGTGCATTTGAGTACAAGGCAGAAGTAGGTGTCTCAAAACTCATTACAGATGATATGAGAGTAGATTTTAATACTATGTATACATATAGACCAAAAGCGGAAAACAACTATGACTTTGGAAATGAACTCAGTTATGACCTCTCTTTTACAGCTGCTGTTACAGATAAAATCAATTTAGGGATTGAATATAATGGTAAATACAATAGTGACACAGATATGGGAGAGGATACAAACCCAATTCTTCGTTCAAAACTACCATTTAAAGCATTTAGTGGAACGGTTGGTTATATAACACCTGAAGTAGAGTTCGTTCCATTTGGCAAACCAAAAGTTCATGTAGGTGTAGGTGTTTCGTTCTTAGCACACTACAATGTTGCAGAGTATCAACCACTTGAAAAACAGAGATTTGTTTTTAGACTTGGGTATTTATTTTAAAGGAATAAAAATGTCAGATATAGAGTTAAAATCAGAGATAGAGAGTTTAGTGAGAACATCAGGATATGCAGAAACAAAGGGTATGCTCTGTTCAGTTATAAAAATTGTCTCAATGAGACATAGAGAAGTCTCTCAAAAACAAATCTTTAAAGTAGCAAAGGCAGTTTTATGAAAAAGATTTTATTTAAACTTCATCATATTATACTTGATAGTTCAAAATTAAATGGAAATTATTTTATATATAGGAGAAAAAATGTTTAAAAAAATATTGCTAGTAGTAGCCCTTGCATTTTCTATGCAAGCAAATGAGATAAAAAAAGTAGATACTTTAGTGCTGAGTGGACCAATGGCATCAGTAAGCCATCCACTTCTGAGAATAATAGAGACAGGAGCCTTAAATGATGTTGCTAAAGAGGTAAAGTTTGTCATGTGGAAATCACCTGATGAACTTCGTGCTTTAACACTTAGAGGACGAGCAGATTTTATAGCAGTTCCTACAAATGTAGCGGCAAACCTTTATAACAAAGGTGTTGATATGCAACTTCTCAATGTCTCTGTATGGGGAATTTTAGGAATGATAACAAGAGATAAAACAAAAAAAACTCTTGCTGACTTTAAAGGGTGTGAAATAGCAATGCCCTTTCGTGCTGATATGCCAGACATAGTTTTTGAAGAGATTGTTAAAAAACAGGGTTTAGACCCTAAAAAAGATTTTAAACTTCGTTATGTTGGCTCCCCTATAGATGCTATGCAGATGCTTGTTATGAGAAGAGTTGATCATGCACTGTTAGCAGAACCTGCCATCTCAATGGCTCTAAGAAAGACAAACTCATTTCCACTTAAACTTATTGCACCTGATCTTTACAGAAGTGCTGACCTTCAAAAAGAGTGGGGAGAAGTTTTTAAAGTAGAGGGGAAAATTCCTCAAGCTGGAATGGCAGTTATAGGACAAAAAAATCCTTACCTTATAAAAAGATTTAATGAGGAGTACTCAAAAGCTCTTAAATGGTATAAAACACATCCTAAAGAAGCTGGTATTTTGGCAAATAAATATATTCCTATGCTTATGCCTGAAGCGGTTGAAGATAGTCTAAATTATGTGCAACTTGATGATGTAAATGCAAAAGATGCTCAAAAAGATTTAGAGTTTTTCTTTAATATTTTAAAAGAGAATAATCCAAAAACAATAGGTGGAAAACTTCCCGAAGTTGGATTTTATCGTCCTTAATAAAGTAAATAATTTTTGAAGCAGACATATCTCATTGTCTGCTTCTATTTTCAAGATTCTTGATATTAAGTTGTCATTATAAAAAAGAGAAGATAAACATGCATACTCTTTGAGTGTGACTATAGAATTATTAGGGTTAAACTTAGATTTAGATTTTTTTATATAATAATTATTTATTTTAATAAATATTATCGTATTGTCAGGAATCTATGAATAACTTAAAATTTGTAAAACTTATTATTATTGTTGCTGTAATTGTAATCTATTCAGTTGTTTATATTATGACTAGCAATGATAAAAAAACAGATTTAAATAATGCTTTTCTGATTGAGCTAAATGATTTAAAAAAAAATTATAATGTAAGTAAAAACTACATTAATATTACTTCAAATAATATTTACGATATCACTATTAATCAACAAAACTTATTAAAATTATTTTATCAAGCTAAGCACACTAGTTCTAAAGATGAATTAGCAAGAATAAGAAAGAAAATATATAAACTTGTACGACCAAATTTTAACTATTTAAAGAAACTTGGAGTGGTGACTATTCTTTTTTCATTTGAAAATAACAAAACATTTTTAAGAGTTCATAAACCAAATAAATTTGGTGATGATTTATCCTCTGTTCGTTATAGCATTACATATGTAAATTCTAAAAAAGAGATAGTTAGAGGCTTTGAAAAAGGAAAAATAACTCCAGCAATGCGTAATGTCTTCCCGTTATTCTATAATGGTGAATATTTGGGAAGTGTGGATATCTCTTTTTCTTGTATAAGTTTACAAGAAAATATGGTTAATTTGAGTAATAGCAATACTCACCTTCTCCTTAATAAGAAAATATTTAAAGATAATATTTGGAAGCTAGAAGATAAAATTAAGTATGTGCAAAGTGTTGAAAATAAAGATTTTCTTTTTTCTAAAGTTGGTATAGAAGAAAATATTTTCTCATCTGATATTATAGAAGTAAATAAAAAACTTAAAGATGATATCGATAAAAATATGAAGAGTAGTAAAGCTTTTTCTCTTTTATATCATGATGTAGAAAAGACATATATCGTATCGTATTTACCGATTAAAAATATAAAAAATGATACGACAGTTGCTTATATTGTTTCATATGTAAATAACCCTTATATACATAGTATTATGTATAAATATGTAATTATTAATATTTTAGCTCTTCTAACTCTTATAATAATTGCTATTATAAGTTACTATAATATTAAACACCATTTTTCTTTAAAAGAGGAAGTAAAAAAAAAACAAAACAGCTTTTAGTTAAGAAAAATGAACTTGAAGAGTTAGTTAAAGCTTTTGATAAAAATGTAATATTCTCAAAAACAGATTTAAAAGGAAATATTGTACATGTGAGTGATGCTTTTTGTAAGATAAGTGGCTATGAGGCAAATGAACTTATTGGTGTTTCACACAATGTTATAAGACATCCTGATATGCCTAAAGAAGTTTTTAAAAATATGTGGGAAACTTTAAAACTTGGTAAAACATGGTTTGGTGAAGTGAAAAATAGGAAGAAAAATGGTGGTTATTATTGGGTATTTACTAAAGCAGAACCAGATATAAATATTGATGGAAAGCAAATCGGTTACTATGCTGTTCGCCAAGATATTACTGCACAAAAAGAAGTTGAAGAGTTAAAGAAAAATTTAGAACAACAAGTGAGAGATAGAGTTAGTGAAATAGTCTCTTTAGATAAAGAGATTCAAGATACTCAAAGAGAAGTTGTCTTTACTATGGGATCAATTGCTGAGAGTAGAAGTAAAGAGACTGGAAATCATGTTAAAAGAGTTGCTGAATATTCAAAATTACTAGCTATTCATTATGGACTACCTGAAGATGAGGCAGAAATGTTGAAGCAAGCAAGTCCTATGCATGATATAGGAAAAGTAGCTATCCCCGATGCAATACTCAATAAACCAGGAAGATTTGATAAACTTGAGAGAGAGATAATGAACACTCATTCTCAGCTTGGATACGATATGTTAAAATACTCAGATAGACCTCTTTTAAAAATGGCATCTATTGTAGCCTATGAACATCATGAAAAATGGGATGGGACAGGTTACCCAAATTCTTTAAAAGGAAAGGATATACATATTTATGGACGCATTACTGCTATTGCTGATGTATTTGATGCACTTGGAAGTGATAGGGTTTATAAAAAAGCCTGGGAGCTAGACAGAATACTGAACCTTTTTAAAGAGGAAAGAGGAAAACAGTTTGATCCTCAACTTATAGATATATTTTTTGAAAACATAGATGAATTTTTAGAGATTAGAGATAATTTTATTGATGAATAGCTCTATTCTTAAAAATTGAGTTTGCAGAATTGATTTCCTCTTAAATTTCAATCACTTACTTTATTTTAGATTTTGTTCTCTAAGAAGTTTTTTACAACTTCATCAGCCGTGGTCCCATGTTTTTGGCGAATTTTCTTCACTTTAAGACCAATAGACTCGAGTGCTTCTTTCATATTTTCACCAACTGCTTGCACCAAGATAATGTCACAATTTTTTAAAGCTTCTACATCTTTACGATGTGAGTTTGTATGTGCTTCGTTTTCTTCATTAGAGTGATTGTGCTCATGTTCATGTGTGTGTGAGTGATGTCCCCCATCATGGTGTTTGTTTGGAACAAGATCTATAAGTGTTGCATCTTCATAGATGGCAAAGTAGGCTGACTGTCCTGTACGTTTTACTATAGTTTGTTTGTCCTCATCAACTGCTAATACTATTTTCATTGTATTTCCTTTTAAAATATTTTAGGAAATTATAATGGACATATGTTCATTTTAGAATTAAAAGAAAAAACTAGATATATTTGCTAAGATTATATTAAATATAAATAACTATAATTTTTGTATTTAATTGTAAGAGGTGATACAAATGACTTTTTTAGATGATGATATTTATGATGCTGTAGAAAATTATATTCCAATGGTAAGCGAGTATGTAAACTCACATGGTGGAGGGATAGAGCTTTTAGGGACTAAAGATGGAACTGTTTACATTACTCTTACAGGGGCTTGTGGTGGTTGTTCTTTGAGTCTTATGACAACAAAAATGGTTGTACAGAAAAAGCTTCGTGAGTTGATACATCCTGAGTTAGTTGTAGTAAATGTTGATGGAACTCCAGAGAATGTACTACCAGATGATGTTTATGTCCCTCAAGCCGTAGAAGAAAAAATGGATGAAACTGCACCAAAAAGTGGTATGATAGAGAACTTAAAACATATGGTAGGATTATAAAATGCAGATAAATTATGAAAATAAAGAGTTGACACAGCGGTATCAGCTCATGGCACAAACGATTATTCCTCGTCCTATCGCTTGGATAGTGACACAAAATAAAGGCATTATAAATATAGCACCTTTTAGTTACTTTATGGGACTCTCTTCTGAACCTGCTACTATGATAGTAAGCATAGGGCACAAGAGTGATGGAAGTGAGAAAGATACACTTAAAAACATTCGTGAAACTGAAAAATGCACTATTTGTATGGTGGATGAACCCCTACTAGAGAAGATGCACTTTAGCTCAAAAGAGATGGAGAGTTCTTTGAGTGAAGCAGAACATTTTAATATAGAAACTGAGGATGTAGTAGAGGGTTTCCCACCTATGATAAAGGGAGTGCCTAGTGCTTTCTTTTGTGATTTTTATCAGGAGTTAGAGCTCAAGGGTTCGAAAACTATTCCTTTAGTTGTAGAGATAAAAGAGCAGTATATTGCTGATCGTATTTTAAGTGATAGAGAAAAAATCACACTCGATTATGAGCCTGTTGCTCGTGTTGGAAAAAGCTATGCACTTTTAGGTGAGAAGATAACTCCACCTCTTATAAAGTAGGTTGTCCGATGTTTTTGAAAACTTTTAAAGTATGTTTACTTTTCGCTATAGCATTTATAGTTTTTGGATGTCAAGAGAAAAAAGAGCAGCATTTTGACCAAAAAAAACTTATAGAACAAAAGTGTAGTAAGTGTCATAACTTAGATTTACCTCCTGAGACATTTGAAAATGAGATAGCCCCACCTATGATGGCAGTAGCATTTCATGTAAAAAGTTTTATGCATGTAAATGATGAGAGTCTCCGTATTCCTAAAGCTATGGAGTTTGTAAGAGAGTATGTCATGCATCCTAGTCGTGAAAAATCTCTTTGCGATAAAGCATCTCTTGATAGTTATGGTCTTATGCCATCACAAAAAAAGAGTGTAAGTGAGGCTGAACTAAAGTCAATAGCAGAGTATATGTTTGAACACTACACTCAAAAAAATCTTAATGAAGCACAGGTAATTAAAAATAGACTTAATGCCATGCCAAAGGGAGAGAGAATAGCCCTAAAAAATAACTGTATGACATGTCACCGTATAGATAAGCATATAGTAGGTCCCTCTTTGAAAAAGATTGCAAAACGTTATAGGCAATCACCTGCATTAATAATAAAAAGTATTCAAAATGGAAGTAGCAAAAAGTGGAAAGATTCGCATAATGCAGTTATGCCAGCTTTTAAAGAGTTAACAAAAGAGGAGTTAGAGAGTATAAAAGAGTGGATTCTCTCTCTCTAGTTTTTACTGTTTACACCCTTTTCCCGCTATTTCTGCAAGACTAGACTCTTGAAACATCTTTTGCATCAAGAGTTTAGGTTCCATCCATTGATCATGTAACGCACATTTACAGATTCCATTACAAAATCCAATGCCTAAAACACACTGTTCATCTTTTATGGAGTCGTGAAAAATATCAAGTATATCACTGACAATAATTTCAGAAGTGGGCTTTTTAAATTTATAGCCACCTTCTCTTCCTCTTATAGATACAACGAGACCTGATTTTACAACTTCAGTCATTATTTTTGTAAGGTATTTATAGGGTATTTGAAGTGCTTCGGCTAACTCTGTAGCATTGTGGAGGTTCGTTTCCTGTTTTAGTGTCATATATGAAAGAATTCTAATGGCATATTGTGAGCTATTGCTAAGTTGCAAAAAAGACTCCTTTTAGTTTTTTAAAGGGTATCATAATTAATATTTCCATAAATACTACTTAAAGGTAGAATTAAATATTTTCAGCTAAAATTACAATCACTACTTCTATGTAGAATTAAAAGAAGGATTATTTATGACTGAACGTATAACGAAAAGTATGGCGAAAAATATCTATTATGGTGGCGGAACATTCGCACTTATGATATTTATTGCACTAGCTTTTGATACTGTACATCAAATCCCCAAACGCTCTAACCAGCAAAATATGACAGAGAATGTTGTTGCTGGGAAAAAACTTTGGGAAAAAAATGATTGTGTCGGATGTCACACAATAGTAGGGGAGGGAGCATACTATGCACCAGAACTTATGAATGTTTATCAAAGAAGAGGTGCTTCTGATGAGCCAACTTTTAAAGCATATATGCAAGGATGGATGGCTGCACAGCCTTTAGATATTCCAAACAGACGTAAAATGCCACAGTTTAACCTCACAGAAGATGAAGTAAATAGCTTAGCAGATTTCTTAATCTGGACATCTAAAGTAGACGCCAATGAATGGCCACCAACAATTGAAGGGTAGGGAGACTTATGAAATATAGTTCACAAATGGTCGCAAAACCATATTTTATTTTTGCATTAGTACTTCTCGCAGGAGAGATACTATTTGGTCTTTTAATGGGAGTTCAGTATATCTGGGGAGATTTTCTTTTTCCACTTATTCCTTTTAATGTTTTAAGAATGGTACACACAAACTTACTTATAGTACTACTTCTTTTTGGTTTTATGGGAGCTACTTATTACCTTGTTCCTGAAGAGACTGAGTCAGAGCTTTGGAGTCCAAAGTTAGCAATCATCACTTTTTGGATTTTTGCAGCAGCAGGTGTAGCTACTATACTTGGGTATCTTTTTGTACCCTATGCAGCACTTACTGAGTTGACATTTAACAACCTCTTACCAACCATGGGAAGGGAGTTCTTAGAACAGCCACTACCAACGAAAGTAGGTATAGTTATAGTTGTTTTATCATACCTTTTAAATGTAACTATGACAATAATCAAGGGAAGAAAAACAGTTATTACAACAGTTTTACTTACAGGTCTTTTAGGTCTTGCAGTGTTCTTCTTGTTCGCATTTTATGTACCTGATAACTTAATCGCAGATAAATTTTTCTGGTGGTTTACAGTTCACCTTTGGGTTGAAGCTACATGGGAGCTTATTTTAGGAGCGATTCTAGCATTTGTACTTATTAAAACGACAGGTGTGGATAGAGAGCACATTGATAAATGGTTATATCTTATCATCGCTATGACTATGGTATCTGGAATTTTAGGAACTGGTCACCACTTCTTCTATATGGGAGCACCTGAGTACTGGTTATGGATAGGGTCTATCTCTTCAGCAGTTGAACCTGTACCATTTTTACTAATGATTCTTTTCGCATTCTCTATGTCAAGAGAGAGAAAAATTCAGCATGATAATGAAATAGCACTTACATGGGCTAAAGGTACAGCAGTTATGGGCTTTATCGGTGCTGGTGTTTGGGGATTCTTTCATACTTTAGCTCCTGTAAATATGTATACTCACGGTACACAATTAACAGCAGCTCATGGTCACCTTTCATTCTATGGTGCTTATATTATGATTGTCTTTACAGTTATCTCTTATGCGATGCCAATTTTAAGAGGTCGTCCTCATGGAAACTGTAAAAAAGCTCAAAAAGTAGAGCTTACATCTTTTTGGATGATGAATATTGGTATGATGGGACTTACATTAGCTCTAAGTGCTGCAGGTCTTGTTCAGATTTTTGATCAGAGAGTTGGAACGGATCTTATCGGTTTTATGGAGTCTCAAGAGTCTATTGAAGGGATCTATATGGTTCGTTTAGGTTTTGGTCTTCTAGTATTTAGTGGTCTATTTACATACTTCTATAGTTTCTTTGTAAAAGAAGAGGCATAGGGTTTATAAAATGCTTCATTATTGGCTAGAGTTTGAAGAGAGTATGGGTAAAGTTTGGGATAAATATCTCAACAAAAAAGTCCATAAATTCGATGAAGATGCTCGAGTTAATTTTGAAGATATTAGTAATACTTTAAGTATTTTTCATCGCCTTTTAGGTGGTGAAAAAGCGAAAGAGCTACGTGTTACAGATAAACGAACACTTGAAATTTCACGTACACTTTTAGAAAAACTTTCATTTTTAGGTAAAGAGTTCTTTTTAACATGGCAAGATGACAATTCACTTTATCTTCCAGCATCATTGGCTTACTTTAGTACAAAACAAGAGAATGAGATGCTTTATTATTGGCTTGTTGCCATGGCAATTGCAGTAGATAAAGATGATGCAAATATACTCTATCAAAACAAAAAAGCAAGTGAGTATTTAGTACAAAAATATAGTGGTTTCAAACTTTTTTATGAAAATGCTATTAAAACATTAATAGAAAAGTATGAGGAGTTGTCATATCTTAAATCTTTGGAAACACAAAGCGAAGAAGATTTAATAGATGCACATCCAAGCCCTTTATGGATCTACCCTTCAGCCCTTACCCTGAAAAAAGCAAAAAATGGTGAGAGTGATGAAGAGGAACCAACTCGTGATGAGGGTGATGAAAAAGCTGAAGAGACACAGATGAAAAAGCAGACGGAGCAGATAGACGATAAGCATGAGACAGATGGCTTTTTAGCATTTCTTCCTGAGTCACTTATGAGTATTTTTGAGCAGGTTAATGTTGATAGATGTGAAGATGATAGTTTTGATGAGGATGCCCTCTATCATGCTGAGGATTTAGATGAGATAACTATAGGAAAAAAACAGGCAAATCTCTCTGCTAGAATTAAAATGGACTTAGAGCTTCAAACGGATGAGACTATTATCTATCCTTTAGGGAAAGGTCATTATGTTGATGAGTGGGATTATAAAAAGGGTGATTATCTTAAAAATTATGCTCGCATACTGCCTCATGTGACTATGAATGTAGTGCCGATTTCTCTGCCTAAAAGATTGACAAAAACAGTAAGAAAGATTCATAGAGAGTTGGACTTACTCAAGCTTGACCGTATTAAAAACGATAAACTCCCTTACGGTGATGAGATAGATATAGATAGCTGGATAGAGTACACTTCGCATCAAGATAAGTCTATGCACCATCAGAAGTTCTACACGACTTATGAGCGAAAAACACGAGATATGGCAACACTTCTACTTGCCGATATTTCACTCTCCACGGAGGGTGGAATTACCCAAGAGGTTCGTATCATCGATGTTATCAAAGACTCTTTAATGGTATTTGGTGAGGCATTAGAGAAGCTTGAAGATAAGTTTGCTATCTATACTTTCTCCTCTTTGCAAAATAAAAAGGTCTATTTTCACATTATTAAAAACTTTAAAGATAGATATAATGACTTAATTCGTGGAAGAATTGACACTATAAAACCTGAGTACTATACTCGCATGGGTGCTGCTATCCGTGAAGCTACAAAGATACTCGACAAACAGCAGAGTACTAACAAACTTCTACTTATTGTGAGTGATGGAAAACCAAATGATGAAGATAGATATGATGGTCGTTACGGGATTGAAGATACGAAAAAGGCTATAGAAGAGATAAAGAAAAAGGGGATTACTCCTTTTTGTATTACGGTAGATTTAGATGCTAAAGAGTATCTTGCTTACCTTTTTGGTCGTGATGGTTATGCCGTAGTTCGTGATGGTCAAAAACTACCAAAAATACTTACTGATGTCTATATAAACTTAACAAAATAAAGGAAACAATTATGTCTCAAAAATCAAACACTTACTATCTACCCCAATCAAATGAAGTAGAACTCTTTAAGGCTGCCGCTGAGATGAATCTTCCCATACTTATAAAAGGACCTACAGGGTGTGGTAAGACTCGTTTTATAGAGTCTATGGGTGAGGAATTAGGGCGTGATGTCTATACTGTGGTGTGTCATGATGATTTAAGTGCAGCGGATTTAGTAGGACGACATCTTATTAATGAGCAGGGGACTTACTGGCAAGATGGACCTCTTACAAAAGCGGTTCGTAATGGTGGTATCTGCTATATAGATGAAATTATTGAGGCTAGAAAAGATACAACGGTAGTCCTCCACTCTCTAGCAGACTATAGAAGAGTTTTACCCATAGATAGAACAGGGGAAGTGATAGAAGCCCATCCAGATTTTATGCTTGTAGTCTCCTATAATCCTGGGTATCAAAATGTTTTAAAAGGGATGAAACCAAGTACAAAACAGCGTTTTATCTCTCTTAGTTTTGACTACCCTAAGGCTGAAATAGAAAAAGAGGTGCTCATTCAAGAGAGTGGCATCAACGCTGAGGTGGCTCAAAAACTTGTAGATATTGCAGGAGAGATTCGCCAGCTTGATGACACCGACATTCAAGAGGCAGTCTCAACACGATTGCTTATCTATGCAGCTAAACTAATGCAGAGAGGTTTTGATCCTTATCAAGCATGTCTACACTCTATAGTTGAATCGCTAAGTGATGAAGCAGATGTGACTGAGGTTTTAGAAAAACTTGTATCACTTCACTTTGCAAAGGCTGAGTAATGTCTCAAACTATTACTTTAAAAGAGAAGTACCCTCCGGGAGACTTCGCGATATGGATAATTATTTATGTTGAGCTTATAACTTTTGGATTACTTTTTTTAGGCTATGCTTTTTCAAGAAGAGCTGATGTAGCCCTTTTTAATGAGTCACAACTTATGCTTAACCAAACTTCAGGGTTTATAAATACTCTTATTTTAGTAACAAGTAGTTATTTTGTTATAAAAGCAGTTAAAAGCATTACTTCGATGAGTAAAGAGAGTGTAGCTGAAGCAAATGCCAAAGCAAGTAAATGGCTTCTTTTAGCCATAGGGTGTGGTGTGGCATTTGGTTTTGTAAAAGGGGCTGAGTTTTATCATATATTTGGTGAGGGAATTAATCTTAGTACTAACAAGTTTTTTATGTTCTACATTATGCTTACTGCATTTCACTTTATGCATGTGATGTTAGGCTCGTTTATCCTCTTTATTATCTATAAAAAAACAAAGACAATTGGCTATAGCTTTGGAGATTATAGAGGAATAGAGACTGGTGCTTCTTACTGGCATATGGTTGATTTGTTGTGGATTGTGCTTTTTCCACTTGTTTATATCATTCGGTAGGAGGGAAAAATGAAAAAATATTTAGAATATATCTGGGCTACTTTAGCACTTTTGACACTGTTTGCTTACTTACTGGGGTATCTAAAAATTATTAGTACATTTTTTGTGGCTATTTTACTCTTTACTACTTTTATAAAAGGTGTGCTTGTTATTGAGTACTTTATGGGGCTTCATAGTGTAAGTTTTAAGTACAGAGTGATTCCAACGATTTGGCTTGGAGTTATTATACTGCTTATTGGAGTGGCATACTACTCACCTGCATAGTTTAAATTGTGATATAAGTTTATTTTTTAATAATTGTCTCTTAAATAGGTCATTTTTGCAAACAGTATTTTTGATACAATACTTCATATTTTCTTCACAAAAAGGTAGATATGTATGTTGGCATCTGTAAAATCAAAAGTTATTCTCTCTATTTTATCTCTGAGTATTATGGGGCTTATAGGTATCTCTTATTATCTCTCATCTACCCTGCAACATCTCTCAAACTCAACAAGTAAAGCCTCTTTAAAAATGTTAACAGAGTCTATTTTTCAGACAATGACTACAAGTATGATGTTAGGTGATCCTGATGTTGTTAAAGCTGCTTTTCATAATGCAAAAAAGATAGATGGTATAGAGTCTTTAAAAATTATAAAATCAAAAGCAGTGATAGAGGTTTATTCACCAGATGAAAAATATACAACTTTACCTTTTATTTTAGATGTTTTACAAAACAAAAGTACAAAAATTATTGAAAAAAACGAGAATAATCATCACTCTATTCGGATGATAAAACCGATGATAGCTGAGGATAGATGTCTTGTCTGTCACTATAATGCAGAGCTTGGTTATACACTTGGGGCACTGGATCTAGTTATCTCTTTAGATAAAAATGATGCAGAGATAGCACAAACAAATATGACACTTATTATTTCACTTATTATTGCGAGTATTCTTTTTGGAGTAGTTGCAAGTGTTTTTTTTATAAAAGAGATTTTCTTACCTCTGGGTACATTAAAAGATAAGATCTCTGATCTTGTAAGTGGTGATAAAGATCTTACAAAAAGACTGGATCATAAGGTGGGTAATGAGTTTGGAGATGCTGCAGCAGAGGTAAATAAATTTATTCAAACTATTCAAGAAACAGTAAATATTGTCAAGAACTTAGGGAATCAAAATTCTCAAATAGCAAGTGAAATAGAAGATGCTTCTCATGTTATAAGAAAAGGGACACAACTAGAGCAGGAGATAGTAACAGTTACAAGTGCGAAAAGTGCTGATATTCAACTTATTTTGAAAAACTCTATAGAAGCTGTGAAAACTACACAAGAAAATATTGAAAAAGCTTCTACTGAACTCGATGATGCAACACTCTCACTGCAAACATTAGGGAAAGAGGTGAGCTCTTTTGTAGAGATAGAGAGTCTGCTCTCTAGCGAACTATTAGCACTTAAAGGTGATGCTGATCAAGTGAAAAATGTTCTTAATGTTATAAAAGATATTGCAGAACAAACAAATCTTCTTGCTTTAAATGCAGCCATAGAAGCTGCACGTGCTGGTGAGCATGGGAGAGGGTTTGCTGTAGTTGCAGATGAGGTTCGTAAGCTTGCAGAGCGCACACAGAAATCTCTTATAGAAATAGACATAAGTGTAAATACTATTGTGCAGTCTATTAATGATGTGAGTGACAAGATGCATTATAATGCTCAAAATATTGAAAATTTATCAACTATATCTGATGATGTAGAGAAAAAAATTGCTACGACTTCAAGTGCTATGGTACGATCAAAAGAAGTTGCTATTCAATCAAATGTAGATACACTTGAAATGTCTCAAAATATAAGAGAAATTATAAACTATATAAATGATATAGAAGCACTTTCAACGGCAAATGGAACAAGTGCTTTAAGTATTGAAGAGGATTTAAAACGACTTGTTATAGTCGCTTCTTCCCTTCAAAATAGTATAGATGAGTTTAAGAGTTAAAGAAGAGAAATTTCTCTTCTTTTAGGATCTTCTGTGATCTCTTTTCCCTCTTCCATGTGTGTAGTTTTTTTTAAAACAGCTTTGACATATGGCATATTTTGAGTTCATAGGAAGTGGTGCACCGCAGAGTTTACACATTTGTGCTAACTGTGTCTGATGCAGAGTGTTTTCTATGTACTTGTTTAAAACACTCCGGTACTGCCTCGCTTTCATCTCATCAACAAAGTACTCTCCAAATCTATAGGTAAGCCATAAATAAAGAGAGATCTCTTTTACCATGTCTTCAGCTCGAAGTAATTCATCCGTTGTTCTTGCATGATCTCCAACAAGTGTTGGTGGTATATAGTGGACACTCTGTTTTTGCTCTAAAGCATAAATATAACTCTCATAAGCTTCAATAATATAAGGCGATTTAAGCGTAAGAGGTGCACAAGCAAGGTGATACTTTGTAGCAATATCTAAGTCATATGCATCTACTATTTTTGAAGCCTCAAGCATGTCATCTAAACTTGAAGCATAAAAAGGACCATTAAACTTCATATTTTTTACGAAAAAGCTAAGTATTACCTCAAGAGAATTCTCTTCTAAAATTTTGGCTACTAATTTTATATGCTCTAAGTTTGCCATTACTTTAAAAGGAATTTTGATCTCTCTTGCTTCTTTGTAAAAGTTCTTTTTAACTATTTTAAGTGCTTCTGGATTTAAGGCACCCACATAGCCCTCTTCTCTTAAGCCATACCGTCCAGCACGTCCAGATATTTGATGTACTTCTGAGGGAAAAAGATTTCGTTGTGTTATACCATCAAATTTTTCAGCTTTACTAAAGAGTATGGTTTTTATAGGGAGGTTCATACCCATAGCGATGGCATCTGTAGCTATGAGTACCTGTGTCTCACCCTCACGAAAACGGCGTGCTTCTTCTCTTCTGACCTCAGGAGAAAGATTTCCATAGACAACACTTACAGAGAAGTTTTTAGAGAAGTTTTGTTTTAAACGAAGAACCTCTTTACGGCTAAATGCAATAATAGCTGTTCCCTCTTGAACATCTTGAACATCTGTCGGCGTTTCTAAAAGAGTAAGAGGGTTTTTTCTCTCAAACTCTATGATTTCAAGCTCCTCACCCAAGTACTCTGCAAGGGCAATAATTGCCTCTTTTGCATTAGCTGACCCTGTCATTATAATCTCTTGTGCAGGAGCCCCTATGATGGCATTTGCCCAAGCCCAACCACGGTCACGATCATCTATCATCTGTACTTCATCAATAACACAAACATCTACATCCACTTCATAGTTCATCATCTCTATAGTAGAACTAATATGTGTAGCCTCATCATCTAAAATCTGCTCTTCCCCTGTTATAAGTGAGCTCTCTATACCTTTTGCCTTTAGTCCTTCATACCCTTCAAGTGCAAGTAAACGCAGAGGTGCAAGATAGTAACCTGTATCGGCATGCTCTAACTTTTGCATTGCAGCATATGTTTTACCACTATTGGTTGGACCGATGTGCAGTGTCAGTTTCCTTCGCATCTCTCTTGCCATTGGAAAGAGGTTTTTAAAGTCACGTATTGTTCTTGCTAAAAGTTCATGCCGCTGTTTTTTAATTAAAAGTTCAGAGATAGAGTGAACAAATCTACGTATTACTTTTTTCTTTATTTTTGGAGTAATATTAAGTGAATGAGGCATTAAGTCAGTTAAAAATTCATAGACTCGGGTATGTAACTCCTCTTCACTTAAGTGTAGGAGTGTTGCATACTTTTTACACTCTGCTATTAACTCTTGCAACTCTACTAAAAAATGCTCCTCTTGTTCCTTTTTAGCATCTTCGATAAGGGAGTCAAAATTAAAACGTTGTGAGAGCCATATTTTTTCTAAAAGAGTATTTAATTCTATATGAACCTCTAGGTTATAAAAAAGTTGTGTCTCACTAAAGGGTAATACGATGGAGGACTCTAATCGTAAAAGCATTTCTTCTGAATGGAGTTCTATTGTTGCATTTGCTAGTTTTTTCTCGATAATTCCCTTTAAAATTTTATGCCCAATAAGTGGATAATTTAAATTTGTTTTAGGAGGGCTCGCTCGAAATGCTGTTATAATCTGCTCTGTAGTAAGATAGGAGTGTGGGATTTTTAGGGAGTCTATAAAACTATTTATCTGATTCTGCTTAGCATTGAGTGTTGCAAGTTTATCATCCCCTATCTTTTTTACAATCTCCTCAAAGCTAAGAGAATCGAGTAGTTCATAAGTGTAAGGTTTTGTGTTAAGTGTTAAAATCTTATGAAAACATTGTCCATAAAGTTCATATTTCAAAGAGGCATTAAACTCAAAACTCTCATCTATATCAAAATGCCCCTCAAGTTCTCTCTCTAAAGCCTCTCGTTTCATCTCATAACGAATATGTTGTAGTTTTGACTCCATCTTCTCTATAGTTATCTTTTTACTGCGCATCGTTGCAAAAGCCTCATAAAGTTTTACAGCTTCTTCTTGTGTAACATCGAGTTCATGGAGTAACATCTCTATTTTAGTATCTCTATCGAGTGTAGGGAGCTCTTTTTTTTCACCCTTGTAAATCTCTCCATGATTCTCAAAAAAACGGAGTATATCGGGACGGTAACCACTATCTGGTTCACTCCAGATCATGCGTAGTGTTTTAACCATCAGTTTTTTATTGTGTTCTATCTCATAAATGCCAAGTGCACCAAAGAGTGCACTTAAAGTCTCAGAATCTACTCTTTCAATCCCAACATCAAAGGGAGCATCATCAAAGTAGAAACGAATCTTTTGGTTTATTTTAGAGTTTTTTTTATTTTTTTTTGACATACTATTGTATAGATACCATTAAATGTGAGAAAAGGTCACAATAGAGATAAGACCTTTCTCTGTTGAAACAATTTCAACATTACTATCTATGGGCGATTTTCCTTGCTCTAAAACTGCAATAAGGTCGTGAAGTACCATTCCATAGTTTTTAAACAGAGGGACACTTACCTCTTGTACCTTTGCAGTATGAATCTCTTCACTCAAAGCATCAAGTGCCGCTTCATAAGCTGTTTTATTTGTAACATACTGTATGAAATAGTTTCTCATAAGTTTTATGTTACCAAGCCAAGCAGTTTTTTCATCAACTGTTAAATGCTCATTATCATTCACACGATCTTCAAGTTCTTGTATAAAAGTTTCTGCTTTTTTATCTCTAAGTGCTATGAGTTGATCCATGTTTTTTACATATTTTTTTAAAATATGGAGTAAGTCGGATTCAGAGAGAGAACTTTTTTCAACCTTATAGAGATGCTTAGTCGTTTGGGTAGGACCATAAGAGAGTGCTTCTAAAAGCTCTGCAGCTGCATTTAGATAGAGATATTTATCTGGTTGTGTATGGTCAAATCCAACACCCCCTTTAGAGACTATAGGTAAATCGCCTACATATTTTAACTGCATATTAAACTCCGCTTTTTTTATTTTTGCTTAATTATAGCAATATAAAAATTAATATATAATAGCATATGAATTATCCTGATGAGTGGACTCAAAAAGAGTTCCTACAAAACCGTGCAAAACTAGAAAAAGAGGGTGTAGAAGTTGTTCTTATTGACACCATTCTCTCACCTATAGAAAAAGCAGATACTCTTGTATATAATCCTTATGAGCTTAAGAAATATGCAGATGGGACTGTTTTTGTATTTTACTGTGACAGCGGAAAAGCGACAATGGATAGACTTAAAGAGTATAGAGAAAAATTTCCAACTATGCACTGTATCTCTCTTCGAGGTGGTCGTGGTTACTGGCGAAAAAATATGCAGATTTTAGAATCTTATGATGCTTAAAAAGATAGAGATCTTTAAAAAATGTATTGATGAACATAGGTATTATGATGCACATGAGATACTTGAAGAAGTATGGTTTCCTAGACGTTTTGAAAAAGAGGATGAAATAAAACTTCTCAAAGGCTTTATTAATGCAGCAGTAAGTTTTGAACTTCATAAACGTGAACGGTTTGCTCAGAGTAAAAAAGTTTGGGCAAATTACTTAAAGTATAGACCACTTTTGTCTAAAGTAGTACTCTATAAAAAAGAGTTTTATGCTCTCTCTCGATATATAGAGAGTATTCATACTGCAAAGTATCATTAGTAGTAAATTTTGTTTCGCTATAATTTCGTAAATTAAAATATTACTTATATAAGAAGTCTTATTATATGAAGGTCTAAAATGAATATCTCAAAATACAGTGCAAATGGAAATGATTTTGTTATTTTTTCAAGTGAAGTAAAAGAGGAGAGAACAGAATTAGCAAAAATATTATGTCATCGTCAAGATGGTATTGGTGCGGATGGTTTAATCGTTGTTGTCCCTCATAAGACATTAGATTTTGAGTGGGAGTTTTATAATGCAGATGGAAGTCATGCAGATATGTGCGGTAATGGTTCTCGTGCTTGTGCTCACTTCGCATTTAATAATGGCTTTGCAAAAGAGAGTATGTCTTTTATGACTGGTGCAGGTGTTATAAATGCAAGAGTAAGAGATAATAGCGAAAAATCTGGAATGGTTTTAAGCGAGCTTACCCCTCCTAAGATAGTAGATAAAACAATAGAATTTAATGGAAAAATTTGGTGGCTTATAAACACAGGTGTTCCTCACCTCGTGTGTTTACAAGATAATGTGAATGAGTTTGACTTAGAAGAAGCAAGAGCATTGCGTTTTAAATATAATACAAATGTAAATATATGTGCATTGGATGGTGAAAACTTACGAGTACGAACATATGAGCGAGGTGTTGAGAATGAAACACTTGCTTGTGGTACTGGGATGGCAGCTTGTTTTTATAGAGTCTTACAAGAGAGTAAAGTTAAAGAGAACATCGAAGTCTATCCTACAAGTGGAGAAACACTTTATCTTGGTATTAATGAGAGAACTATTACTTTTGAGGGTCGTGTTAAAAGGACTTTTGTAACTGAGTGGGAAATTTAAAAAAATTGTGTAACAGAAAGGCTTAAAGCCCTGCTGCTTCAACAATTTTTGCTTGATTATCTGCGATAAGAGGTTCGATTACTTCAAGAAGTAATCCACCACTCATTATCTCATTTAAACGGTAGAGTGTAAGGTTGATACGGTGATCACTCATACGGTTTTGTGGGTAGTTATATGTACGAATACGTCCAGATCTATCTCCACTTCCTACTTGTGCTGCACGTTCTGCTGCATTTTCAGACTGTTGCTCTTGCATCTCACGATCAAAAAGTCTTGCTTTAAGAACTTTCATCGCTTTTTCACGGTTTTTATGTTGTGACTTTTGATCTTGGTTGGTTACTACTAAACCTGTTGGCAGGTGAGTAATACGAACAGCCGAATCGGTAGTGTTTACCGACTGACCACCACAACCAGATGAACGCATAACGTCTATTTTTAGATCTTTATCTTCAATAACAACTTCAACATCATCAACTTCAGGCATTACTGCTACTGTTATTGCGGATGTGTGAACTCGTCCTTGAGACTCTGTTTGTGGTACACGTTGTACACGGTGAGTACCACCCTCATATTTCAACTTACTATAAACCTGTTCACCTTTTATAAGTGCAGTTACCTCTTTGTAGCCACCAGCATCGCTTGGACTAGTCGAGATAAGCTCGATTTTCCAACCTTGTAGGTCAGCAAAACGAGTATATGCATCAAAAAGATCTCCAACAAAAATAGCAGCCTCATCACCACCAGCACCAGCACGAAGTTCCACAATAATATTTCTATCATCATTTGGATCTTTTGGGAGAAGAAGTGTTTTGATCTCCTCTTCTAGTAGTGGCTTTTGTGGTTCAAGCTCTTTAAGCTCCTCTTTTGCCATGTCGCCCATTTCAGCATCACTAAGCATCTCTTTTGTATCGGCAATATCTGCGATTAAAGATTGGTACTCTTTTGCTTTTTCAACGATTGGTAAAAGATTTGATTGTTCTCTTGAGAGGTCTGTCATCCGTTTGATGTCAGATGTAATGTCAGGTGAACTCAGCAATTCGCCGAGTTCGTTATAGCGGTTGATAAACGGTGTTAGTTTATCTGCAAGCATAATATAATGCTCGAATTATATAGCGTTAACAGCTTTATGTAAGCGGCTCACTTTTCTAGCTGCAGTCTCTTTTTTAAGAATACCTTTGCTTACAAATTTATGAATTTGTTTGTTAGCAACTTTTAATGTAGCAGCTGCTTCTTCTTTGTTTCCTGCATCGATTGCAGTACGAACATCTTTAACGATGTTTTTAAGACGAGTTCTATAAAAACGGTTACGCTCTGTACGAACGATTGTTTGACGAATTCTCTTTATTGATGACTTGTGATTTGCCATTGTGAGTCCTTTTTGGAATTTAAGTGCGCAATAATAGCTTAAAGATAATTAAAATTAAGTTAAAGGGTGGTAAAATGTCTGAAATTATAACAATACTCACTCTATGCTCTTAAAAAAAGAGTAAATTAGTGTATTTAGTCTGGAGTGAGTAAACAGTCTCAGGAGAGAAAAGATTATGAAATTATTTGGAACAGATGGAGTTCGTGGAGAAGCAGGAAGCTTTTTAAGTGCAGAAATCGCGATGAAAGTAGCAATGGCAGCAGGGATTTATTTGAAATCTCAAGCAGTTACAAATAGAATTCTTATAGGGAAAGATACACGTCGAAGTGGTTATATGATAGAAAATGCCATAGTATGTGGTTTAACTGCGGTAGGGTATGATGTTATAGAAGTTGGTCCAATGCCTACTCCTGCTATAGCTTTTATTACTGAAAATATGCGTTGTGATGCGGGAATTATGATCAGTGCTTCTCATAACTCTTTTGAAGATAATGGTATAAAACTTTTTGATGGACAGGGAAATAAGTTTCCAACATCAGTGGAAGAAGAGATAGAGAGTATCTATTTTGATGCTGAGAAACTTTTAGAGTCTCAAGTAACAGGAAAAGCCATTGGAAAGGCAAAACGTATAGATGATGTAATTGGGCGTTATATTGTACAACTAAAAAATTCATTTCCAGTTTCTATGACACTTCAAGGTATGCGAATTGTTTTAGATACAGCAAATGGTGCAGCATATAAGGTAGGTCCAACTGTTTTAGAAGAGCTTGGTGCAGAGGTAATAGTTCTACATAATACCCCCGATGGTTTTAATATAAATGAAAACTGTGGTGCATTACATCCAAAAAATGTAAGTGAAGCAGTTGTTCAATTTAGAGCAGATTTAGGGATAGCACTTGATGGAGATGCAGATAGACTTGTAGTAGTAGATGAGAAAGGTGAGGTTGTTGATGGGGATCAACTTTTAGGTGCTCTTGGGGTACATCTTTCACAAAAAGGTCTTCTTAAAGGTGACGGCATTGTAGCAACAGTGATGAGTAATGCAGGATTAGATGATTATATGATAGCAAATAAACTTACACTCTGGCGTTCAAATGTTGGAGATAAGCATGTTTTAGAGATAATGAAAAAAAAGGGAATTAACTTTGGTGGAGAGCAGAGTGGTCATGTGATTATGCATGACTATGCAAAAACTGGAGATGGACTTGTAAGTGCATTGCAAGTTTTAGCACTACTTATAGATAAAAAGGGAAAAGCGTCTGAACTTTTGCGTCCTTTTAAACTTTACCCTCAAAAACTTGTAAACTTAAATGTAAAAGTGAAAAAATCACTAGAAGAGATAGAGGGGTTAGATAGATTGCTGGACTCTTTTGCTGCAGAGAATATTCGTCATTTAGTACGTTACTCGGGAACAGAAAATAAACTTCGTGTTCTGCTTGAAGCGAAGGATGCAAAACTGATGAATAAAAGGATGGATAGCCTCGTTGTATTTTTCCAAAAAGCATTAAATGGATAAAAATACACTTCGTTTAACTGCTATTTTACTCTTCTCTTTGGGAGGTGTTTTTATAATTGACCAAAATATAAAAATGCTTTTTGTGGATGGATATCGTTACTACTCTGAGTATATGGATCTTATTCTTGTTTACAATAAAGGTGTAGCCTTTAGTATGTTTGCATTTTTATCTGAGTATTTAAAGTATTTGCAACTGACACTTGTGAGTGCTGTTTTAATATATGTTTTTTATTTGAAAAAGCTCTGCTTTGCCTTTCCTGTTGGAATACTTTTGGGGGGTGCTTTTTCAAATATATATGATAGATTTATTCATGAGGGTGTTGTCGATATGTTTTACTGGCATGCTTGGCCTTACCCTCTCTTTGGTCAAAGTGGTTTTGCTGTCTTTAACTTTGCAGATGTGATGATTGATTTTGCAGTAGTGTGGATACTCATTTTAAATTTTAAACCACATCTTTGTAAAAGCTAATTAAAAGCCATTTTTTGCTATTATTAGTCAAAACGATAGTTATATAACTATAAAAGTATTATAAAATAAAGGAAATTGATGGAAATCAACACAAACAAAATCGACACTGCTAATGCTGAAATTACAGCTACAATCCCTATGGATGAAGTAAATGCAAAAATAGAAAAAATCGCAAAACAGTTAACTAAAACTGCTAATGTTCAAGGTTTCCGTAAAGGAAAAGTTCCTGTTTCAATTATAAAAAAACAGTATGGTCAAAAACTTGTTGAAGATGCGGAAGCTGAAGCACTTCGTGCTGTTTTATCTGAAGGTCTTAAAGCATTAGAGATCTCTAATGACTCTTTAATTGGCGAGCCAAACATTACTAAGTTTGATAAAAGTGAAGATAAAATTGAAGTAGCAGTGAAAGTTGCTATGCGTCCTTCTGTAGAGCTAGGTGACATCGCTGCATCTGTTCCTGATTTTACTAAACCAGAAGTTACACAAGAAGAGATCACAGAAAGAATTACAAACATCGCACAGCAACAAGCTCCTTTAGTTGACATTAAAGAGAATCGTAAAATGGAAGAGGGTGACACTGCTATTATTGACTTTGAAGGTTCTATAGATGGTGTTTTATTTGATGGTGGTGCAGGTAAAGATCATGCACTTGTTTTAGGTTCTAACTCTTTTATTCCAGGTTTTGAAGATCAACTTATCGGTGTAGAACGTGATGAAGAAGTTACTATTAAAGTTACTTTCCCAGAGAACTACGGTGGAGACTTAGCGAACAAAGATGCGGAGTTCAAAGTAACAGTAAAACAGATTCAAGTAAAAGAAGATGTAGAAATTAACGATGAATTAGCTGCAAAACTTATGCCAGGTGAAGAGGAAGTAACTTTAGAAAAACTTCAAGATGAAGTAAAAAAAGCGATAGCACAAGAGAAACTTACAAAACTTTACAATGAAGATTTAAAACCTAAACTTCTTGAGTCTTTAGTTGATGCTTTAACTTTTGATCTTCCAGAGTTTGTTGTTGAGCAAGAGATAGATATGGCACTCAACAAAAAAGCGTCAACTATGAGTGAAGATGAGATTAAAGAGCTTCGTGAAAATGCTGAAAAACTTACAGAACTTCGTGAAACTTTCCGTGAGGAAGCTGAAAGAAGTGTAAGAGCAACTTTCATTATTGACTCATTAGCACAAGAGAAAGGTGTGAAGATAGAGGAGCAAGAAGTTATGCAAACTATTTACTTTGAAGCGATGCAAACAGGTCAAGATCCACAAAAAGCATATGAGCAGTATAAAGATGCAGGGTATTTACCAGCGATTCAAATGTCAATGGTAGAAGATAGAATTTTATCTGCGCTTCTTAATGAAAAGATAGCAGCGTAAGTTATGAGTTATATTCCATACGTAGTAGAAAAAACAGGGAGAGGTGAACGCTCTTACGATATCTACTCACGTCTTCTTAAAGATAGAATTGTAATGCTTAGTGGAGAAGTAAACGATCAGGTTGCTTCTTCTATAGTTGCTCAGTTTCTTTTTCTTGAAGCAGAAGATCCAGAAAAAGATATTTACTTCTACATTAACTCTCCAGGTGGGGTTGTTACTGCGGGAATGGCTATTTTTGACACTATGAACTATATTCGTCCTGATGTTGCTACTATATGTATTGGTCAAGCGGCTTCTATGGGTGCATTCCTTTTAAGTTCAGGTGAGAAAGGGAAGCGTTATGCTCTTCCTCATGCTCGTATTATGATTCACCAACCTTTAGGTGGTGCACAGGGTCAAGCAACAGATATTCAGATTCAAGCAGAAGAGATTCTTCGTATGAAAGTGGAACTCAATGGAATTTTGGCAAAAAATACAGGTCAAACTGTGAAAAAAGTAGAAAAAGATACAGACCGTGATAACTTTATGAGTGCCAAAGAAGCGAAAGATTATGGTATGGTTGATGAAGTTTTAGTAAAGAATGATAATAAGTAAGGAGATAAAATGGCTGGCACAGTAAGAAACAGAACCCGTAAAACTATAGATAATGCATCAGATGTACCAGTCAAGCCTGCTGCATTAGAAGTGCTTGATTTAGATGCTCCAACAAGTGACATCGAGATTTATGCAAAAGAAGTGCTTCATGCTCTTATAGCAGATAATCTACCTCCAACACCAAATAATTTTTCACTCTATTTTGATAGACTTCTAGAAGAAAAAAGTGAAAATCTTCGTAAACAGATTCACTCTATGTTAGAACTTGAAGAGAGTAATGATGCTGAGAGTACCATTATACTCGAGCAGAGTTTAAAGCATGGGTTTAGCTCTATAAAAAGTATTTTAGGGGTTACCGCAAACCTTTATAAAAACATGTCTTTAATGAGTAAAATTTTAGACAAACGTAAAAAAGAGTTGGCTCAAAAAATAGATAAAGAGGATACTCTTGGTATTATTTCTACACTTGAAGGGGATGTCTCAAAGTTAAACTCAATTTTAAAGACACAGAGTACTCAGATGAAAAGTATTTATGATGAGACTGCTAAAACTATTAAAAATGTTGAGAATGAGACTATTTTTGATAATCAATTTGGTGTTTACAATAAACGATACCTTTTGACAAAAATAGAGCAAGAGATAGGACTTATAAAAGAGTTTAAACATAAAAGCTCACTCATAATGATAGAGCTTTGTAGAGATCTTCGTGAGAGTGTTAAAAATGAGAAAGCTATAATTCTTATGACTCGTACAATAGCGAGACTTCTTTTAAAAACATCTCGTAGAAGTGATGTTGTAGCACATTATGGAAATGGTGTTTTTTCAATGTTACTTAAACATACTGATATTGACAACGCAAAAAGGGCGAGTGGAAGGCTTATAGATCTTGTCTCTAACTCAAACTTCTTTTTAGCAGATCGTGAGATTCAACTTAAAATATCTATAGGTGTTACTGAAATAAATGCAAGCTACTCAGTTGAAGAGATAGTTGTGAGTGCAATGGATGGTATAGAACAAGCATATGCGACACCAAACCAAGACTATTTTGTATCTTTAAGAGCGTAATAGCTATGAAACTAACAATAGTAGAGTATCCAGATAAAAGACTTCGTTTAAAGTCAAAAGATGTAACACTTTTTGATGCAGATCTCCATGAGCTTTTAGATAGTATGTATCCTATTATGATAAATACAAATGGCATAGGTCTTGCAGCTATTCAGGTAAATCATCCTATAAAAGCATTAATATTAAATATTCCTGATGAAGAGGGTGAACAGCCTTTGGAGAATCTTTTAGAAATTATTAATCCAGTTGTCACTAAACAAAAGGGCGAAACAGTTTACCAAGAGGGGTGTTTAAGTGTACCTAAATTTTATGAAGATATTAAACGGCATGAAACTTTAACACTCCACTACCAAGATAGAAATGGTAATACTAAATCCCTAGAAGCAGATGGACTCTTAGCTATAGCAATACAACATGAAATCGATCACCTTGATGGTATTCTTTTTATAGATAAACTCTCTTATGCAAGGCGTAAAAAGTTTGAAAAAGAGTATAAGCGAATGCTTAAAGAGAGAAAAGAGTCTTAAAATATGTCATTCTGACATATTTTCCAAATTTTTTAAAAACTACCTTATACTTATAGTAACTAAATAAGGTTGCTATTATGAAAAAACTACTCTGTGCTACATATGAAGGGCTTGATGCAAAAGTTGTTGAAGTTGAGTCTACACTCACAAAAGGACTTCCCTCTTTTTCCATAGTTGGTATGGCTTCAACTGCCATAACAGAATCGAAAGAGAGAGTAAAATCAGCACTTCTTAGCAATGATTTCTCTTTTCCTCCTAAACGTATTACCTTTTCTTTAGCTCCAAGTGAACTTTCAAAATCAGGTTCTCAATTTGACTTAAGTATAGCACTTCTTATTTTGCTTAATAGTGAAACGATTGACTTAAGTGAGTGGTTTGTTTTTGGAGAGCTAGGACTTGATGGTTCTGTAAAAGAGAATATACAGCTCTATCCGCTACTCCTATCTTTAGCAAATCAGAACTACATACAAAAAGCAATAGTACCTTATGAGTCCCAAAAAAAATTATCTAAAATACCGAATATTGATTTTTATTATGTGAAAACAGTTCAAGAAGCACAAGAAATTTTAAAAAATCAAAGCAGCTTCAAACCTGTAGATACAAAAAGTAGTTTTGATTTTCCTTTTCTTGAGATTAATAAAGAAAATTACTACTATATGAAAGAGTATGAAGCGGATTTTTTAGATGTTAAGGGACAAGAACTTGCAAAAAGAGCAGCTCTAATAAGTGCAGCAGGATTTCATAACATGATACTAGAGGGGAGTCCTGGGTGTGGAAAGAGTATGATAGCAAAACGACTTCAGTATATTTTAGCTCCCATGAGGGCTAGTGAGATCTTAGATGTCGTAAAATTACAGGTACTTGATGCAAAAGAGGCTTGTTTTGAACCTCGTAGAAATATGCAGACCGTTCACCATACCGCAACAACTGCTAGTGTTTTTGGTGGAGGAAGTCATAGGGCAAAAATAGGAGAAGTCGGTCTCGCTCATAATGGCATTTTATTTTTTGATGAGTTGCCATATTTTAATAAAAATGTACTTGAATCACTTCGTGAACCCATGCAAGATGGAAAGATTCGTATATCAAGAGTAAATGCCAAGGTTGAGTATCCTGCTACATTTCTTTTTATTGGGGCTATGAATCCTTGTCCATGTGGAAATTTACTAGATGCACATAAAGAGTGTCGTTGCAGTGACTTAGAGATACAACGCTATAAGAACCGACTATCAGACCCTTTCTTAGACAGAATAGATCTCCATGTAATGATGCAAGAGGTAAACTATGAAGATAAAGCAAATTTTTCCTCTAAAGAGCTTCATAAAAAAGTAGTGGAGAGTTTTGTTAGGAGCTTTAGAAGAGGACAGCGCTGTTTTAATGCCCATTTAAGTGATAAAGATATTGAGCTTTACTGCAAACTAGATGAGGAGGTTGCATCTATTATGCAGATGGCTATAGAGAAGTATAGACTCTCTTTTCGAGGGATAACTCGAGTAAAAAAGGTTGCTAGAACCATAGCCGACCTAGAAAATTCACATAATATAGCAAAAGAACATATTTTAGAAGCACTAAGTTTTAGAAAAAGATAAAACATGAGTTACTTTGTGATAAAAATGTTACAAAACTACACAATGCAAATCAAATGTAAATGGATAGAGTATAAATTTTTTATAAAAGAAAGTAATAAATATTGTTAAAAATACTGTTGAAATGGGTGTAAATAGAGGTATTTGGCACTTTGAGTAATAATAGATATAGATATGAGTTATATAATTTAAATTGTAATAAGATATATAATTTTTTTCTATATTTGTAAAATATTTTTTAAGTTCTTTTTCAAACTAACTCACATATAATGCTTGCAGTCGAAATGTTTTAAACATTTTAATAATAAAACTCTGAGGAGAGAATATGAAAAAAACAATTAAATTAGCAGTAGTAGCTGCATTAGCTTTAGGTGCAACATCTGCATTTGCAACAAATGGTTCT
>Ga0256838_1000305_pt1 | contig 33058 bp, 33 predicted proteins | sample 4571419metaG_FD_185978 | JGI IMG/M metagenome (GOLD analysis project Ga0256838, IMG submission 185978) | Hydrothermal vent microbial communities from Guaymas Basin, Mexico - 4571-419 | ecosystem: Environmental > Aquatic > Marine > Hydrothermal vents | place: Mexico: Guaymas Basin | collected... | reverse complement strand
TAATAATAGCAGTTACATTTATTCCAAAATAAGAGAGAATAATAGTTATATCGATAATAAAAATTAATATTTTCGCAAGATTTATAGTAAGGGAAAAAAGCTCCCTTCTAACAGATTCTTTTTTTGCTATTTTTACGTGAATTAGAGTATAAATAACATATTTTATTATTTCATAAATTAGCCAAGAGATTAAAAATACATTCAAAAAAAACAAAATTCTTTTATCAAAATGAAAAATAAAATACAATACATTTAAATCAATTAAAAATAAAAGAGGAATACCTATTTTTTTTACTCTCGTATAAAGCAATTTCAAAAAGATATTTTTTCTCTTTTTAAATAAAAAGAGCTTTATTGGTTTTGAAAGCTTAACAACTAATAAATTAATTAAAAAAAGAATACCAATAAAATAAAGCTTTTCCATTTTTTGTGTTAATTATATCACATTTTGATATAATTGCGCTAAAAAAAGGAAAATAATGAGAAGCCACTATTGTGCGGAACTTAACGAATTAAACGTTGGCGAAGAAGTAGAACTTGTTGGATGGGTAAATTCTCATAGAGATCATGGAGGAGTTATTTTTATAGATCTTAGAGATAGAAGCGGTATTATTCAAATCGTAGCTGATCCAGCAGATAGTAAAAAAGCTCACGAAATAGCCGAAAAAGTAAAAGACGAATATGTTATAAAAGTAAAAGGGAAAGTTAGATTAAGAGGAGAAGGACTTGAAAATCCAAAATTAAAAACTGGAAAAATAGAAGTAGTAGCTCAAGATATTGAAATAGAAAACACTTCTGAAGTACTGCCTTTTCAAGTTGGAGATAAATCAGTAAATGAAGAGCTTAGACTTAAATATCGTTATTTGGATTTAAGAGATCCAAACATGCTTGAAACATTTATTTTAAGAAGCAAAGTTACAAAAGCAATTAGAGACTACTTCGATAAAAACGGATTTATAGATGTTGAAACTCCAGTTTTAACAAAATCAACTCCAGAAGGAGCAAGAGATTATTTAGTACCAAGTAGAATTTATCCCGGAGAATTTTATGCTCTTCCTCAATCTCCTCAACTTTTTAAACAAATCTTAATGGTAGCAGGATTTGATAAATATTATCAAATTGCAAAATGTTTTAGAGACGAAGACTTAAGAGCCGATAGACAACCAGAATTTACTCAAGTTGATGTTGAGATGAGTTTCGTTACTCAAGATGAGGTAATAAAAACCATTGAAGGAATGATAAAAGAAGCTTTTGAAGTAGCAGGAATTAAAGTAGATTTGCCAATTCAAAGAATTAGTTATAATGAAGCAATGGAAAAATACGGAAGTGACAAACCGGATTTAAGATACGATTTAGCAATGGTAGACGTTATTGACGAATTCGTAGATTCAAGTAACGAAATTTTTAGTGAAATTGCAAAAGATAAAAAAAACAATCGCTTTAAAGCTTTGAAAGTTCCAGGAGGAGATAAATTTTTTAGTAGAAAAATGTTAAAAGAACTGGAAAATTTCGTTAGAAAATTTGGAGCAAAAGGACTTGCGTATATTCAAGTAAAAGAAGATGGATTAAAAGGTCCAATTCTTAAATTCATGAGTGAAGATTCTCTAAATAGAATGCTTGAAAAACTAAAACCAGAAGTTGGAGACATTATTTTCTTCGGAGCTGGAGATAAAAAAATAGTTCTCGATTATATGGGACGACTTAGAGCAAAAATCGCAAAAGATATGGGATTAATTAACGAAAACGAATATAAGTTTGTATGGGTTGTTGATTTTCCAATGTTTGAAGCAGATGAAAACGGGAAACCAACTCCACTTCATCATCCTTTTACAATGCCAGATATGAATACATGGGATGAAAAAAATTTTGAAGAAATTAAATCTATCGCATACGATTTAGTATTAAACGGATATGAAATTGGAGGAGGAAGCATTAGGATTCATAAAAAAGACATTCAAGAAAAAGTGTTTAAACTTCTTGGAATAGATGAACTTGAAGCAAGAGAAAAATTTGGATTTTTACTTGATGCTTTAAAATTTGGAGCACCTCCTCATGGAGGATTTGCTTTAGGACTTGATAGAGTTATAATGCTTATGAGAAAAACTGATAACATTAGAGACGTTATAGCGTTTCCTAAAACTCAAAAAGCTCAATGTCTCTTAACAGGAGCACCAAGCGAAGTAGACAAAGAGCAATTAAAAGAACTTCACATAAGAGTTAAAAAACCAAGCAATGAGACTAATTGATCTAAAACAAGGAGACGTTTTTAAAATCGTAGATTTTGATAAAAGTTGCGGAAATTTTAAACAAAGATTAATTGACCTTGGAATTAGCAAAAATCAAATAGGTCAAGTTTTAAATAAATCTTTTTTTGGACCAATTGAAATAGACTTAGAAGGGAAAAAAATAGCAATTGGAAGAGGAATGGCAAAAAAAATATACGTAAAAAAATTTGAATGCCCAATTTTATGAAAGGAGAAACAATGAAAAAATTATTCTTAATTATCGGAGCGCCAGGAAGCGGAAAAACAACAGACGCTCAAATTATAGCTGAGAGGAATTCTGATAAAATAGTTCATTATTCAACCGGAGATTTATTAAGAGCAGAAGTAGCAAGCGGAAGCGAACTTGGAAAAACCATTAAAAGTTATATAGACAATGGGCAACTAGTACCTCTTAACATAGTAATTGATACCATTAAATCAGCTATTGAAAAAGCTGATAAAGAAATTATATTAATAGATGGTTTTCCAAGAAGCGTAGAACAAATGAAAGCATTAGATGAGATGTTAAAAGAAAACAAAGAAATAGAACTTGTAGGAGTAATAGAAGTTGTTGTAAGTGAAGATGTTGCAAGAGAAAGAGTTTTAGGTAGAGCAAGAGGAGCAGACGATAATGAAGAAGTTTTTAACAATAGAATGAAAGTATTTCTTCAACCTTTAGCTGAAATAGAAAAATTTTACGAAAATCAAAACAAACTAATCAAAATCAACGGTGAAAGAACTATTGAAGAGATAGTAGACGAAATGGAAAAAATCATAAAACAAAAAGCGGGAATATAATTTCATGATGTTTTTTTATTACCTTTTAATACTTATGGGAATCGCTTTAATAGTTGTTGGAGCATATAATTTATATTCGGCAAAAAAAATGGAAAAATCAATGGAAAATTATTTGTTGTTAATAACATCAAGCGAAAGTTATTTTTTAGGAACGACCCTTTTTTCGTTAGCCATTTCAGCAATAATTACTTATCAAGTAGCCGATTTTACAAATGATATCAGAAATTTCGCAATAATATTTTTCTTCTCAAGCCTTTTTTTCTTCAGTCTATCGACTTACATATATTACTTTACTCTAAAAAAGCTTCATAAAGACTATAAAGAGTTTTTTAAACAATTTGATTTAGATTTAAACAACAAATGCGAAAAATTAATGCTAAAGCACATTTACGAAAAAGAAAAAGATTTGGAAAAAGTAAAAAAAATATTTAAAGCCAATAAACATTTATGTAAAGAATTTAAGCTTTAAGATTACATCTTCTTTCTTCTTCTTTTTTTATTTTTTCAAGCCTTTCAATTAAAGAATCAAGCTCGTTTAATTGCTCTTCACACCTTTTTTTTAACTCTTCTTTTTTTTCGTTTAAAATTTTTATTTGTTTATCAATCTCTTCAATAGGAATTTTACATTCTTTTGCCAATTCTTCTTCTTTTTCCAAAACCCATTGCGTTATTTTTTTAATAAATTCTTTTAACATATCCTACTCCTTTTTTCTAATTGTAATATAATTTTATAAAAAAAGGCAAAAAATGAAAATAGCTATTCCCACCAACGATAACAACACATTGGCTCCCAAAATTGGAGTAGCAAGAGGATTTTTGATAATAGATTTAAATAACAATAAAAAAGAATACCTTGAAAACGAAACTGTAATAAAAGCAATAAAAGAAAAAAAATCCCTAAAAGGAAATTGTGGAGAAAAAGGTCTTGGAACTGGTCAAATTATTCCTAAAAAACTTAAAGAAAAAGGGGTAGATATATTTATTGCAAAATTTTTTGGAGAAGGAATGATTGGAAACTTAGAATATTATGGAATTAAAACAATAACGACAAAAAAGCACAAAATAGAAGAGATAATAAAAGATTTAAAATTATAACCCAGGGATTCTTGGAATTTTCTTAAGTTTTGAATTTTTAAAATACCATCCCCAAGCTTTCTTTAACCAATGCCCAACAATTGGCATTGGAAAAAGAACTGCTCTTTTATTATCCCTATAAACAAACGCAGCCCCATTTCCCATATCCATTACGCACAATATATTTATATGAGAAATGTATTCTTTTCTAACTTCTTTGCCTTCTTCCATCATTTTAATATTATATGCCGCCACTCTTGCCATCACTTCTGCCAAATGTCCTTGTTTTGCCCTCCAATCTGGACCATCAATAGCAGCACTATCCCCTATTGCAAAAATTGGATACTTATCACTGCTTGTTTCGTCAAAATTATGCATAACTTCACAATATTCATTTATTTTAATAAGCCCAGCTTCATTTAAAGGCAAATCGCTATTTCTAAATAGCTCAGTCCCGTCTCCAGCGGCTATAAACATATTTAAATCACATTCGAGTTTGCTATCATCTTCAAAAATTACTCCATCTTTTACAAACTCTTTTATTTTTTTGCCTTTAATAAACCTAATATTTTTACTCTCAAAAATTTTATCCATAATTTTTACGGCTTTTTCCCCCATTCTCGCACCAGGTTTTGGCATCGGAGCATAAAAAGTAAGCTCAAAATTATCTCTTATTCCCTTTTTTCTTAACATGTAATCTACATTAAAAAGCACCTCAAAAGCAGGTCCTCCTCTTACATTACTTGGATCTTTTGGATTTCCTCCAAAGCCAAAAGCTATTTTACCTTCACCTTTTTTTATTAATTCGTCTAATTTTCTTTTAATCTCAATAGCTTCTTCAGGTTTTCCGCAAATAGATAAAGTATTTTCAATTCCTTTATGTTTTACTTTACCACTTCCAATACCAATAATTAAATAATCAAAATCTTTTTCATTGCTTCCATCTTCAAATTCTATTTCTTTGTTATTTACGCTAATTTTAGTTACCTTTTTATATTCCACTTCAAAACCATGAATGTTTTTTAACTCATCCCATTTTAAAATACAATCTTCAAACCTATATTCTCCCGTTGGAATCCATATAGAAATTGGATAAACATACATATACTTTCTATCGGTTACTACTTTTACGTCAAATCCATATTTTTTCAACCAAATAGCAGCTTCAAGAGCTGCAAAGCCTCCTCCTAAAATTAGCACCTTCGCCATATTCTCTCCTAAAATATTGAATATCTAAAATGCAAAAATCCAAGAATTTCTTGAATATCTTTTATTACTTTTTCCATAATTTTACTCTCAGGCGTTAAAGAAAGCAATCGTGTTAAAAGATATCCATTCATTAAAGAAATATAAACCCTTCCTTTACTATCTTCATAAACCGCAATACTAAGAGGCATTTTAACTGCCATAAATTTAGTTCTATCATTTTTTAACATTTCTCCAGCCAATTTTGCATTACAAAATTTTATAATTTTAACCTTCCCAACATCAGGACCACCATATTTTTTAATTTCTTCTTCTTGATTTATAACGCTTACGACATGCCATCCAGGTTGATTAGAAATTCTTTTTACCAAAACTTCTACCGTTTTATCAAAATCATAAGGACTTTTTACTTGTTTAAACAACATATCTTCAACTGCGATTTTAAACATCAAAGGAATCAAAAACATAGCTACCACAAATCCTAAAATAAACCCACCTAAAATTGCTCTTTTCATTATTCCTCCTCTGGTATACAAATTTTTTTGTGCTTAATAGCTTCAAGAGTTTTATAACTTACAAAAACGACAACAATAGTAGTTAACAAAAGCAAAAATATCGCAAACCATTTAATAAACCATTTATGATAAACGCTATCCATTAAAATAGTAGCAATTGTAATTGCAGCAAGAGGGAAAGTATATGCCCACCAAGATATAAAAAATTGCAATTTCAAAAATTGTTTAAACATCGTAAAAAGCAAAAACAATATAAATAAAGCAATTAAATATAAAAACAAATCAAAAAAATCCACAATTCCAAAAGTAATTCTAAAATAACTAATAAATCCCACTGCAGGAGGCGCTATAAGAATAAAAAAAGTTGGAATAAGCCTTTTTCCAAGAGGCAAATGAAAAATCATTCTATACATTACTATCGTATACAAAACTATCCAAAAGAAAATGCCTATACTAAAATAAAAATGATTAATAACTTCATCACATACATCAACACCAACTACAGGAACTAATACATTACCTACTATTGGAATAAACCACGCAGGATTTATATGCTTTACATCAAGCTTATCGTGAAGTATCCAAAATTTTATTACTTTATAAGTAAAAAACAAATGTAAAATAGCTCCAATAAACCAAAAGGTAACAGCAACCGGAGGAGCAAAATCGCTCATCGCAATGGAAATTAACAAAAAACTAATAGAAATAGCGGCTCCAAAAGAACTTTTAATGGGATGAGAAAATTCCTTGGAAACCGAAAGAGGATATTTAACCCATTTTAGAACATAAAAAGTAAAAATCAAAAAAAATAAAATTACATCAACTAACAATAAACTCAAATAAATCCAATAAGGAAAGTTTAAAAAATGATACGCTTTTGCATAAGCAATGGTTAATCCGCTAAGCCCCATTATCACTGCAAAAAACTGAACAGGAAAAAATTCAAGGCTTCTCATTAATTTTCCTTTTTTTTTGTGCGAAGTATATCATAATAAATTGAAATTATGTTAAATATAAGAAAAATTTATAACAATTATATTGACATATGTTACAAAAAGTTGTATAATTTCATTGAACATATGTCAAGGAGACAATATGCCAAGAAGACTTAGAAGAAGAATTAGAGGAAATTTTGAAAACGTTTGCTTTAAACCTTGCGGAATACCTGCAAGAGCTTTAGAAATAGTTTATTTAAAAGCAGATGAGCTTGAAGCAATTCGTTTGATGGATTTAGAAGGTCTTTATCAAGAAGAAGTTGCAAAAGAAATGGGAGTATCTCGTCCAACAATAAGCAGAATTTTAGCAAACGCAAGAGCAAAAATAGCCGATGCTTTAATTAACGGTAAAGCTATTGAAATCGAAAAAAACTTTTAAGGAGGGAAAAATGAGAATTGCATTTCCTACAAACAACGAAAAAACAATAGCAAATCATATTGGACTTGCTAAAAAATTTTTAGTAGTAGATACCACTACAGGAGAAAAATTTACAATTACAAATCCTGTAATAGAAGAAATAAAAGAAAAACACATTAACCTAAAAGAACTCCCAGAAGGTCAAAGAGGACTTGGAGTTGGAAGAATCGTTCCTGTATTACTTAAAGAAGCGGGAGTTGATGCATTAGTCGCTCCAGAATTTGGAGAAGGAATGTATTGGAATTTACAAAGAATAGGCATTACTCCTATTGAAACTCAAATTAAAAATATTGACGAATTTTTAGAAACTTTAGATGAAAAAGAAATAACTTTAACAAAACCAGAAATAGATTTTGGATATAGAAGATTTGGATTTGGTAGAGGTTTTGGTTATTCAAGAGGATTTGGTAGAGGTTTTGGATACGGTCGAGGATACGGATATGGACGCGGCTTTGGTAGATGTGGATACGGATTTGGTAGAGGATTTAGAAGAGGATTTTGATTATTCCTCTACCTCTAATTTAAAAGCAAATAAAAATCCTATAAAAAGCATTCCTATAGTAAAACCATATAAAGCCTTGTATCCAAACTTTTCAACTATAAATCCTCCTGGAATTGAAAAAAATAATCCTATCGAAGTTAAAGTATTTTGTAAAGCTACATAAATTGGTCTTTTATCTTCAGGCGCTATTTCAAACAACAAGTTCATTCCACTTAACCTAAAGCCATCAATTGCTATTCCCATTAAAAAGAAAAATATAAAATAAGTAATTTTTGAGTTCGTAAAAAGAATTATCAAAAAAGCAAATATCATTAAAATAAAAGAAAAAATAAAAATCTTTTTATATTTTGGAGCCAGTTTTTTCCAAATTAAATTGCCTACCAAAGCCCCAATCATCTGAATGGTAATAAATCCACCAACAAGCCATCCAGTAAGAGTTATTGAATGTTTTGCTTGAATAATCACAAAAGGAAAAGCAAATAAAAACGAATAACTAAAAAGCATGGTAATAATTTGAATCTGAAGAGATTTATCTTCTTTTAGAAAAACAAAAGCATTCTTTAAAAATTCAGAAAAATTTTTTTCTTTTTCTCTTATATTTTCTTTGGGAGGCTCAGGAATTGTTAAAAAAACAACCATTCCTATTCCCATCAATATTGAGCTTATCATAAACAAATAAGCATAACTTTTTGGAGGATGAAACTCATTTAAAACCCATCCAGCCACAATTCCAGCTATTATAGAGGCAATGGCTGAAAAAAATTGTCTATTTGCCATAGTTTTTCCACGTTCTCTTTTATCAAATACCTTAGCTATTATTTCGCTAAAATAAACAGCTCCAAATCCTGCCGAAAAACTAAAAACAAAAAGACCTATTCCAAAAAGCCAAAGAGTTAGAGTCGGATTTTTATCTCCTATTAAATAAATACTAAGTCCAATAAAAAACCAACTAATTACTCTTGCTAAAAATACAAGCCTTAAATAAGGCATGGTCTTTTTAAAACTTTGAGCGTAAAAAGCGGCAAATAATTGAACTATTATAGCTCCTCCCTTAAGCAAAGAAGCAAAAACACCAACCAATACTAAACTTTTCGTAAAATGATTTACAATTAAAGGCAAAATAGTACTTGGTTCGGCTATTCCCATACTAAGCGCTAAGAAAAAACCATGAAGAACGTTTTTTAAATTATTTAATTTATACAATCATCTCCCTTTATGATATAATTTTTGAAAAAAAGAATAGAAAGATGGGTGAAATTATACAACAAGAATTAGAAAAAAAAGTTAACGAATTAACGAAAAAAATAGAAAAACTAGAAAAGGAAAATTTTACTCTAAAACAATACAAAGAAGCCATGGATAAAGTTTTAATTCTCTCAAAAACCGACCCTCAAGGCATAATAACGGAAGTAAATCCTATGTTTGAGAAAATTTCGGGATATTCAAAAGAAGAATTAATAGGAAAACCTCATAATATTGTAAGACATCCAGATATGCCAAAAGTCGTTTTTAAAAAAATGTGGGATACTATTCAAAAAGGAAAAATATTTAAAGGTATCATAAAAAACAAAAAAAAAGACGGATCCCATTATTGGGTTTTAGCTCACATTATTCCAATTTTTGACGAAGAAGGAAACATAAGAGAATATTTAGCAATAAGAGAAGATATCACCAAAAGAATGGATTTACAAGAAACCCAAAAAGAAATTAAATATCTAACAATAAAATATTTTTTAAATAAAATAGTCCCTCACGTAGTTTCTTTAGAAAAATATGTCAAATTTATAGAAGTATACGCGAAAAAAGAAAACACAAAAGAAATAAAAAAAGCTTTAATTTTTCTAAAAAGAGAACTTTACATCACAAGACTTACCACCAGAAATTTTGAATTTTTATTGAACTCTTTTAACAAAAATATCAACGTAGAAATAGAACCCTTACAAATAGAACATGTTATTCAAAAATTGTTATACAAATTTTACTCTATATACCCTACAAAAAAAGCGGAACTTAAAATAAAAGGAAAAAACCACATTATCAACACCGATAAAAAACTTTTTTATTTAATGATAGAGAATTTTATATATTTTGCGTTTTCTTATGCAAAATCGCGTGTAAGAGTACTTATTTATCCTCAACAAAAAAACATAATAGTAGAAATAGAACAAGATGGAGAAAATTTTGAAAATTTTAAAGTAGAAAATTTAAACATACAAAAATATTTCGAAAAAAATTTACCACTTGAAATGTACATATCTCAAAAAATATTAATGATGCTTGAATATAAAATAGAAGTTAAAAACAATAAGATAAAACTCTCTTTTTCCTTAATGCCTCCAAAAAAATTTTTATAGCTTATACCCAGCTTCTATTAAAAATCTACTTGGTTCATATTCAATATTTCTTATTTTATCTTTTTTAGCAAAAGCAAAATAAAGTCTATCTTTTGCTCTCGTTACCGCTACGTAAAAAAGCCTTCTTTCTTCTTCAATTCCACCCGCAGGTTTAGATAATTTAATATTTGGAAATCTACCTTCCATCAAATCAACGATATATACTTCTTTAAACTCAAGCCCTTTACTTGCATGAACGGTTAAAAGATTAACGCCTCTTCCTTCGCTTATTTCGTTTGCGCCAAGAACCATTGCATTTAAAAATTTCTCCAAATCAGAATAATTTTTTAATAAATTCCCAAGAATTTTTACTTTATTATAAATTTTGTTTTTTACCTCTTCAAATTTTTCATTATCTATTTTTGCGTTTTTATCTTTGGCTCTATTCATGGCAATAGTATTAACAATCATCTCAAACATCTTCGAATTGATTAAAGAATCAAAAATCAAAAGAGAATTTTTCATTTTACTTATTTTTTTTAAGAACTTATAAAATTCATACAAAAATTCAGCCCCTTCTATTGAAAGTTTTGGATGTCTTAAAATAGGATTAGACAAAAATTTCTCTTCAAAGCCCAAATTTTTAAATTTTCCAATACTTCCCAAACTCATAAAATCATCAAAAAGTCCAAGTTGATAAGAAGTTCTTTTTTTAGTAAAAACTTTTTTTGAAGTATCTGGATTTAAAAATCCATCAATTGGATTTGAATTTCCTAAAATATCCAATGCTTCAAAAATTTCACTTGCAATGGCACTACCCACTCCTTTTGCGTATTCAAATATGTGAATGAAAGCCATCAAATCTTTTGGATTTATGAGAAAAGTTAAAATATCAAGAGTAACCTTAATTTCTTTGGAATCAAAAAAACTAACTCCTCCTTTTCTTTTACACTCAATTCCTTTTTCCCTAAGCATTGCCTCAATTGCATCGGCGCTTGAATTATTTCTAAAAAGAATTGCTATTTCATCTCTTTTGGTAGTTGAAGATAAAATTCTACTTGCAATATCCCTATATTCTTCAAAAGTATCTTTATACATTAAAACCTTCGGATATTCCCCCAAATATCCTCTTGTAACTTCTAAAGATTTAGGGTAAATACGAGGATTATTCGAAATTACTCTATTTGCTATATCTAAAATTTCTCCATAACTTCTATAATTTTTTTTTAAAGTAAAAATCTTTGCATTTTCATATCTTTCATCAAAAGTAGAAATAATCGAAATATCAGCCCCATTAAACGCATAAATACTTTGATCGTAATCTCCTACGCAAAATAGACTATCTTTTTTAACGGCTTCAATAAACTCGTTTTGAAGAGGATTAGTATCTTGATATTCATCAACCAAAATCTCGCGAAAAGGATTTTCAATGCCACTTTTTAGCAAATTTATCATTTCAATAAGCAACGAATTAAAATCTACTAAATTATATTCTCTTTTAACCCTCTCATACTCTTCAAAAATATCTTCGTATATTAAAATAAACTCTTCCTGAAGTGGAGCTCTTTTTAAAAGCCAAGCTCCAAAATCATCTTCATTGGAATTCAAAAATAAAGAATACAAATCAAAAAGATAACTAGAAGAATATGGTTTTTCTTCGCTATCTAATCTATTAAAATCTCTTTTATCATAAATCGATTTAAACAAAATTTTTAAATCTTTTGGTTGTTTAAGAACAATATTTTTATTTAATCTCTTTAACCACTTATAACTTACTGCATGAAATGTGCCAGCTTCAATATTTTTAGCCTCTGGCAAAATTTTAGCTACTCTTTCTTTCATTTCGCCAGCTGCTTTATTTGTAAAAGTTAACAACAAAATCTCTTGTGGCTTTAAACCTTGCTCTAGAAGATAAGCAATTCTTCCTACAATCGTAGAAGTTTTCCCAGTTCCGGCACTTGCTATTACAAGATTATGTCCAAGAGGAGCTGTTGCTGCTTCAAATTGTTCTTTATTAAGTTTTGTTAAAGGCAAATTCCACCCTTTTTTAGGTGGAATTATACCTTAACAAACTCCTTAATTGGCTTTACATCGTATTCTTTAAGAATAATTTGAGCTAAAGTATTGTTTTTAGGATTGATTAAAATTGGAGCTTTAAAATTCACAAGAGATTCTTCAAAAGGTTCTTGTTTTACAATATTACAATAAACCAACGGTGGATTATTCTTGTCCAATTCCATTAAAACTTCTACGTCTTTAGGTATTTCAAATCCATAATTTTTAGTAAGAGCATAAGGATTAATCAAAGTAAATACGAAATTTCCCACTTTTAAAATAGCAAAAATATCATCTATTTGATGAAAATCTGCTTCAAGATATCTTTCAAATCCTGGAATTGGCTTTTTAATTTTTAACATTCTTAATCCTTTTTAACAAAAAGAAGCAAAAACTATTCCTTTTCGTAAATAGGTTTGTAAAGTTTCAATAAAATAGGAACCGAAATATTAAGTAAAAACGTAACAAACATCAAAATATAAAATTCTTCTTGAGAAATAATTTTTTCTTGAACATAAGCAATATTAATAACTATAAAAGCAAGTTCGGCTCTTCCCAACATTCCAAGACCTATTAATATAGAATCTTTATTAGAATACCCCCCTGTATATTTAGCTGCAAAAGCCGCTGAAAGTACTTGAAAAATTAAAACTGATAAAAATAACCCCACACTTGGGAAAAGCACTTCTTTTAAAATATCCACATCAATAATAATTTTCGCTCCAAGTAAAATAAAAAATATTGGACCAAATACCGTAAAAGCCATCATATTAGTAACTTCTTCCACATCTTTAGCTTTATTCTCATTTCCGCTTTCAAAATATTCAGCTTTTAAAACAAGTCCAGCAAAATAAGCTCCAATTGCAGGATGGAACCCTAAAATATGAGCCATCGTTCCAAATAAAAATACCAAAACAAATACTCCTAAAACAGCATATTCTTTATCTAAAATAAACAAATACCTAATTCCCTTTTTGTAAGGAACTACAAACCTTCCAATTAAATAAACAAATCCAAAAAATGTTAACACTTCAAGAAAAGTTTGAATTAAGTTATTTAAGTCTATTTTGAGCTCACCTCCATGAGAATTTAAAATAATAGGAAGTAAAATAGCAAGTCCAATTAAACTTAACACGTCATCAACAACTGCACTCGTCATAATTCCAGTAGCTGCTTTTGTTTTTTCAAGTCCAAGAGACTTTAAAGTAACCATAGTAATACTAACAGCAGTAGCAGTCATGGTAAGACCCCAAACAAGAGCAGAAGTCGTAGAAAAACCAAACATTTTAGCACTTAAAAATCCAGCTAAAAAAGGAAAAATGGCTCCAATTACTGCAATACCCCAAGCTTTTTTTATTCCTTCTAAAAAATTTCTTAAATCTTCTTCAAATCCAAGAGCAAACATAACAATAATGATACCAATTTCTCCTAAAAAGTTTAATTCTTCATTATCTTCCAAAAGCCCTAAATTCCCAAACACCGCTCCAATTAAAATATACCATAAAACATCAACCGTATTAGTTCTTTTTGCTAAAAGTTTAGAAACTAAAATCGCCAAAAAAACAAAAAACATTTCAAGCCAAACAAACATTTACGCCTCCTTTATTTCAGTTCCAATGCCTTCACTAGTTAAAAGTTCAAGCAAAATTGAGTGTTCAATTCTTCCATCTATAATATGCGCTTTTTCAACTCCTTTTTCAACGGCATTTAAAGCAGCATCTACTTTTGGAATCATTCCTCCGGCAATAGTTCCGTCTTCTTTTAATTTTTCAATATCTTTTTTATTTAAAGAGCTTATTAACTTTCCTTCTTTATCCAAAACTCCAGGAGTATCGGTTAAAAAAATAATTCTTTTTGCATTAATAGCAGCTGCTATTTCGCTTGCTGCAGTATCTGCGTTTATATTATATCCCGGATGAGTCGGACTCTCTCCCGCTGCTATTGGAGCAATTACTGGAATTAAATTTTCATCTAGCAATTTTTTTAAAAAAACTCCATCTACACTCACAATCTCTCCCGTATAGCCTAATTTGCTTTTACCTTTCATAAAAGCCATATCTTTCCCGTTAATCCCTATTGCTTTTGCTCCATGAAGATTAAGCATATTTACTATTTCTTTGTTAATCTCCCCACTTAATACCATTTCGGCTATTTTAATAGACTCTTTCGTGGTAACTCTTATTCCATCTTTAAATTCCGTTTTTATATTAAGAGCATTTAAAATTTCCGTAATTCTTTTTCCACCTCCATGAACTATTACCGGTTTTATTCCTACCATATAAAGCATTAATATATCAACAGCAAAAGATTCTTTTAATTTTTCATCTATCTGCGCACTACCTCCGTATTTTATAACAATGGTTTTACCATAAAATTTTCTAATAAAAGGCAAAGCATCAAGTAAGGTCTCAACCGTTTTTACTTTTTTCTTCATTACACTCCTTTTGTTCTGGTTTGGAGAAATAATATCCTTGAAAATAATCAACTCCAATTTCTTTTAACTTTTTATAAATCTCTTTATTTTCTACAAATTCTGCAATTACTTTTATTCCAAGCTTATGAGCAAATCCTACGATTGATTCTATAATAATTTGAGATCTTTTATCTTCTAAAACATTTTTTACATATTTTGCATCAATTTTAACATAATTTATATCAAGATCTAAAATTTTTTCAAAATTACTATTTTCTACCCCAAAATCATCTATTGCAATCTTATAACCCAAAGATTTAAGTTCTTTTAAAGTTTGAATATGTTTTATTATTTCTCTATTTTCAATGTTTTCTAAAATTTCAAAAGTAATTCTACTAGAACTTAAGTTATATTTTTCTCGAAGAGTTTCTATAAACTCTACAATATCTTTTCTTATTAAATCTTCATTTGAAAGATTAATGGAAACATCGATACAGCAATCTCTAGCAACTTTAAAGCTTTTTTCCAAAATAATATTTGTCAAATCCACCAAAAAACCAGAAGCTCTTGCTATATCCAAAAAATAATAAGGAGTATATACATCTCCTTTAATAATTAATCTCGCCAAAGACTCATATTTTATAATCTTATTTCCATCGGAAATTCCTTGAAAAAAAGGCACAAGCAAAATTTCTTTATCACCTTTAATAGCTCTAAATAAATATTTATTAAATTCTAAAAATTTTTTGGATTCTTCATCCTCCTCTTCAAAAAAGAAATAATATCCACCAGCTTTTTTAGCTTTTTTAACAGCAATAGATAAATACTTTAAAATATCAGGAGACTTTTTCGTAATTCCAAAATAAAAGCCTATTTTAAAAAAATATTCTTTAACACAAATCTCCTCTTTAAACAGCTCATTAATTTTCTTTATATCCTTAAAATAATCATCGCTAAAAAACACAAATTCATCTGCATCTAATCTATAAACTTCTTTAAAGCTCTTAAGCTTTTCACAAACTGCTTTTAAAACTTCATCTCCCATCTTAAATCCATATACTGAGTTTATTTTACTAAAGTTTCTAATATTTAGCATTATTGCATATTTAAAAGGTTTACTTTTTGCATCTTGCTTAAATTTAGCTAGGGAATAACAACCAGTTAATTTATCTTCCAATATTAAACTAAGTCTTTTTTTAATCTCTTCTCTTACTTTTCTTTTTAGTTCAATATTCATTCTTTTTAAAAATCTTTGTCTTGAAACCAAAATAAGCACTAAAAACATAAATACTACAAAAACAAAAAACAACAAATAAATCAATCTTTTATCCACTACCGATTTATCAATAACTTTATAAACATATTTTCTAGTAATTTTATCAATCTCACTATCGTCTATAGTATTTAAAGCTTTTGTTAGAATAGATTTTAATATTTTATGATTCTTATCAATCATCATAGCCAAACGATAATCAATATCGCTATATCCCGCAACATGTAAATTCAATAAATATTTATAATTAAAATAACTTGCAACAGGCAAAATAGCTAAAGTATAATATGCTTTTTTATCGGCAACGGCTTTAAAAGCCTCATAAACCGAATCAGTCAAATAAAATTTAATATTTGGATATCTCTTTTTTAAAAGATCAATTAATCCACTACCTTTTTGTCTTGCTAAAAGCTTATCTTCAACATCTTTTATACTTCTAATAAAAGGAACGTCTTCTCTTGTAATAAAAGCTAATTCATAATTTAAATATGGCTGTGTAAATATCGCAAATTTTTTTCTCTTATCAGTAATAGCCGCAGCTGGAAGCAAAATACATTTTTTACTTTTAAAAAATTTTAAACTTTCTTCCCAATTTTTAGTTCTAATTAGATGAAAATTTAAACCTGTTTTCCTATGAATAATTTCTAAAATTTCTTTTGAGATACCTTTATATTTATTTTTCTCAAGATATTCAATTGGAGCCCAATAAGGATCGATACAAATATTTATAATCGGATTTTTTCTTATATACTCTCTCTCGGCATCGCTTAAAAAAAATTTTTTAAAATCAAAAATAAATCCCTCAACATCGGATTTTGCATTAAAACCCAAAATTCTATAATAATTTTTTATTTCTTCCAATCTTTCAACATCTATTTTTCCAAATTCCCCTTTTAAAGCTAACTTTTTTAAAACCAGAGCTTCATATTTTAATTCATCCTTAGTTTTATGTAAAGAATTATATTTTTTATAAATTAAATCGACAGTCTCATCAATATGATTAAACGCCCATTCCCACCCTTTTAAAGTAGCATCTAAAAAATCATCCACTACTTGAGGATTTGTTTTTGCAAAATCTTTTGAAGTAAATAAGATGCCCGAATAAAAATGAAATCCATAATCCTTTGGAGAAAAGATAACAGGAGTAAATCCTTTTTTTCTTAAACGATAAGGCTCGTTTGAAATAAATACGGTAATTGCGTCAAATTTTCTTTTAATAAGATCATCTACATTAAAAGATACCTTATAAAGCTGTAATTTATCAAAATCAACATGCTCACTCAAAAACATTAACACAAAATCTACAGGAATTTGATCCCCATATTTTAAAGCAATTTTTTTAAGATCGCTTAACTTTGTTTTATTATACTCTTTTATACTCATTAAAGCATGAGGAGAATCCTGATAAATAGCGGCAAGTCCAACAAGAGGCTTACCTAAAAGATATTCTTTAAAAACATCAATCTCTTCTACTCCAAAATCCGCTTTTTTAGATAAAACTTGATTTATAACGTTTATATTTGGATTATATTCTATTAAATCAACTTTTAATCCTTTTTCTTTATAAAATCCTTTTTCTTTAGCAACAATATAACCAGCAAATTCAAATTGATATAACCAATTCAACTGAACTTTTATATGCTTTCCAAATAAAAAAGAAAAAAGCAACAAAAACACCAATCCTTTTTTCATCCTTTTCTCCTATAAATAAGGAATTTTATCTTTTACTCCTGCTTTTTTAAATCCCTTTAACCTTAATCTACAACTATCACACACACCACATGCTTTATCTTCATTTTGATAACAGCTCCAAGTAAGCTCCAAAGGGACATTATATTTTATTGCTTCTTTTACAATATCTTCTTTTTTTAAATGAATAAGAGGAGTTTTGATTTTTATTTTGGTTTCTGGCTTTGTACCAGCATTAATAGCATCTTCCATCTTTTTAATAAAATCTTCTTTACAATCAGGATACCCGCTACTATCTTCTTCTACTACTCCTATATAAATTGCGTTTGCTTTTTCCTTTTCAGCAATAGCAGCCGCAATCGAAAGAAAAATTCCATTCCTAAAAGGAACATAAGTTACTGGAATACCAGGTTTTATACCATCAGTTGGAACTTCAATATTAGTATCTACAAGTGCGCTTGCTCCAATTTGCTTAAAAAAAGGCAAATCTATAATGTATCTATCTTTTAATCCCAAATAATTACAAATATCATTAAATGCTTTAAGTTCTCTATTTTGTGTTCTTTGTCCATAATTAAAATGAACGGGAATAATATCGTAGCCTTCATTTTTAGCTATAAAAGCACTTGTAGTAGAATCCATACCTCCACTTAGAATTACTACGGCTTTCATTATTTCTCCATTTTTTAATATAATTTTAGCCAAAAAGGAGCAAAATTGATAGAATTTTACAATCAAACAAATTTTGACTTCAACGTAGACTCATTAAAAGAAATTTATGAATATTTAACAAACAAAGATATCGAATTAATCCTTACAACAGATGAAGAAATACAAAAATTAAACAAACAATTTAGAAACAAAGACAAACCAACCGATGTATTAAGTTTTCCTCTTGAAGATGCTCCAAATACTCCTCTTGGAAGTATAGTAATCTCTATAGACACGGCAAAAAAACAAGCTCAAAAACATTCTCATAGCGTAGAAGAAGAAATAAAACTTCTTTTTATACATGGTTTGCTTCATCTACTTGGATACGATCATGAAATAGACAATGGAGAAATGAGAGAAAAAGAAAAAGAAATTATTAAAAAATTCAATTTACCCGATAGTTTAATCGTTAGAAACTAATTTTTCCAGCCGTTTGATAAAGTTTTTTTCTTTCTCTACTACTTGGAATTCCTAAAGCTTCTCTATATTTGGTAATCGTTCTTCTTACAAGTTTTAAATTAAATTTTTCGTTAATAATCGATACGATTTTCTCATCGCTTAGAGGTTTTTTTATATCTTCTTTATTTATTATTTTTCTTATTTCTTCTTTTATTTGAGTTGAAGATATTTCATCATCCAAAGCCGTAGAAAAAAAATTCTTTAAAGCAATAATTCCTCTATCGCACAACAAATACTTATTAGAAATTGCCCTACTTATCGTAGAAGGAGCAAATTCAAGCTCATCCGCTATATCTTTAATTTTCATAGGCTTAATTACTCCTCCCCTAAAAAACTCATATTGAAATTCTACTATCATTAAAGCTATCTTTTTTAAAGTAGATTTTCTCATTTCAAGAGCATCTATTAAATTTCTCGCTTCTTTTAATTTTTGCTTAGTAAAGTCATTAGTTTCATACTCTTTTATTGTTATTTTAGGATAAAACTCTTCATTTAATTTAATTTCTAAATTCCCATTATCATTATACACAATAACTTCCGGAATAATTTCTTCAAAATCAAAATATTCTAAGCTAGGAGTAAACTTAAATTGTTTTATTATCTCCATAGACTCTTTAAATCTTGGCTTATTTATGTATTTATCTATGTTTTCCAAATTATCTATTATTTCTTTTGCCAAATTATAAAGTTCATCGTCAATATCTAAAGCATCCAATTGAAACAAAAAACTTTCTTTAATATCTTTTGCTCCAATCCCAACTGGATTTAAAAACTTAAATCTTTCTCTTACTTTCTTAACAAATTCCACGTCACAATTAGCCATTTCAGCTATTTCTTCTTCATTTCCATCAAAAAAACCATCAGGAGTCAAATCTTCTAAAATTAATCTTGCAACTTCTTTAGATTTTTCAGTAGGGAAAAAACGAGAAACTTCAATTTGATTTAACAAATCTTCATATAAACTATTTTTCGAAACAGTTAGAGTTTCTATTTCATCTGTTATGGCATTTTTTAAATTAGTAAAAGAGACAACTCTTTTATTTTCAACCTCTATTAAAGGATTTTCTAAAGCTTCATCTTTTACTTTTTCATTTAGTTCGTCTAAAGAAGCTTTTAAAATAGGTAAAAAACTTATTAATTTGGTAGAAAGCTTATTAGAAACTTTGTTTTTTAACTTCATAATTTAAAATCTTCTCCTAAATAACTTTTTTTAACCTCATTATGATTTACTATCTCTTCTGGAGTTCCGCTTGCCAAAATTATGCCATCTCTTAAAACATATGCTCGATTACAAATTGAAAGAGTCTCTCTTACATTATGATCAGTAATTATCACTCCTATATTTTCTTTTATTAACAATCTAATTATTTTTTTAATATCAATTACATTTATTGGGTCAACTCCGGCAAAAGGTTCATCTAAAAATAAAAATTTTGGCTTTGGTACAAGAGCTCTTGCTATTTCAACTCTTCTTCTTTCTCCTCCACTTAACATAATACCTTTTCTCTTTCTAATAGGCTCAATATTGAATTTTTCCAATAAATCTTCGACTATTTTTTCTCTCTCAAGCTGATTGTAATATTCTTCCGCTACCAAATATAAATTATCCTCCACACTCAGTTCCCTAAAAATCGAACTCTCTTGAGGTAAATATCCAATACCAAGCCTTGCTTTTTTATATAATGGAAATTTAGTAATATTTTTTTCATCTAATATTACTTCTCCATCATCAGGAGTTAAAAGACCGCATATTAAATAAAAAGTTGTAGTTTTTCCAGCACCATTTGGTCCAAGAAGCCCAACTATTTCTCCAGAGTTAACCTCTAACGAAACCCCTTTTATTATTAAATTTTTTTTAAAAGACTTTTTAAGATTTTTAGCTTCTAATCTAGACACTCAACAATCCTTTTATTTTTATCCACTTTAATGTTAACTTTCAAAAAATCAAACCCATACTCTTTTAACAAACCTTCAAGTTCCTCTCCCCACTCTATAAAATGAAAACCATTTTTATCAAGCTCCTCAATCATTCCAAGAGATAAAAATTCGTTAATTCCTTTGTTGTATAAATCGTAATGAAAAACTTTATCTGAGTAAACGTTTTGAATGGAAAAAGTTGGAGAAGTGACTTTTTCACTTAAACCAAGAGACTTTACAAATTCTTTTACCAAAGTAGTTTTCCCACTTCCCAAAGTCCCGCTTAAAATTATTATTTTTTTTCCTCTATTTTTAATACACTCAACTACTTTTTTCAAATCTTCAATTTTTTTAACTTCAAACATTTCCCAAACTTTTTGTTTTTATTGTATCAAAACTTAGCTAATTTCAACAAACAAAACAGCTAGGAAAAAGAAGAAATTAAACTTGATAATGATAGGCGTAAAGAAGATTAACATAATATTTTTACTCTAAATCAAAGATAATAGTCTTTTTTCGCACTCCTCAATTTCTTCTTTATTTAAAACGCTTTTTAATTCTTGAATAAAAAGTCCTTTTTCTTTTTTCAAATACGCTTTAAAAATTTCTTCAAAATCATCAAATTTACTAAAAGCATCCATGCTTTTTTCCGAACTTTTAACAATTATAAATTCAAGCATTCTATTTAAAATATCCTTAACCAACATATTCTCTAATACAAATTTTTTTGCTTTTTCGTTTTCTCCATAAGAATATTTTTGTAAATTAAAATGATAAGTTAACTCCTCCTTCATTTCTTTTGCCAAATCTAAAAGCTCTTCATAAAAAGCATCAGCATTTGTCAAATCAAAATTTTCTCTTAAAAAATCCATTTTTTTATAAATCTCTTTAAGTTTTTTTTGATGCTCAATTATTGGAGTTAACATTATTTTCCTCAATGAAGAAAATGTCTAATACCTGTAAAATACATTGCTATTCCATGCTCGTTAGCAGCTTCAATTACTTCGTTATCTCTTATACTACCTCCAGGCTGAACTATAGCTTTTACTCCAACTTCTGAAGCATAATCTACACTATCTCTAAATGGGAAAAACGCCTCGCTTGCCAAACTACTTCCTTTTATATCAAGTCCAAGACTCTTTGCTTTTTCTACTGCACATCTTGTAGCGTCTACCCTACTTGTCATTCCCATTCCAATTGCAACAAGTTGAGAATCTTTCACAAAAGCAACGCAATTTGATTTCGTAAGAGCTGCTATTTTCCAAGCCATAATTAAATCGGATTTATCCTCAATACATTTTTTAGTTACACATTTTGCGTTTAATACTTCTTCGTCTTTTACAATATCAGCATCTTGAAATACAAATCCTCCTTCAATATGTTTAAAATCCCAAACATCACCACTAATTTCAAGACGTGCTTTTTTTAAATCAAATAATTTTATTCTTTTTTTATTTTCAAAAACTTTAACAGCTTCTTCAGTAATAGTACCCGCTATTAAAACTTCTACAAAAATTTTATTAATTTCCTCAGCCAATTCTTTAGTAACAACTCCATTAACAGCCACAACTCCTCCATAAGCACTAATAGGATCACACTCTAAAGCTTTTTTATAACTTTCTACTAAATTATCTTTTTTAGCGGCTCCGCAAGGATTGCCATGTTTTACAATTACGACACTGCCTTCTCCTAAAGCAACGGCAATTTTAGTAGCTGCATTTATATCGGTAAGATTGTTAAAACTTGCTTCTCCTTTTATCGTATTAAGTTCGTTCCAAAAATCTTCAAATTCATACAAAGCTCCTCTTTGATGAGGATTCTCGCCATATCTTGTATTAAATACCTTTTTCCCAACAATAAATCTTTTATCTCCAAATCCACCTTTAAATCTTTCATTCATATAATTTGCAATCATCGAGTCGTAAGAAGCGGTATGCTCGTATGCTTTTATCATTAAATCTCTTCTAAATTCATAAGTATCTTTTTTGTTTTTTATAGCGTCAATTATCATATCATAATCGTTTGGATCAGTTACAATTATTACATCTTTAAAATTTTTAGCCGCACTTCTAACCATTGTAGGTCCACCAATATCAATATTTTCAATGATTTCATCAAAATCGTCAGTTCTTTCAATAGTCTCTTTAAACGGATATAAATTTACAGCAACTAAATCTATTCTTTCAATTCCCAATTTTTCGGCTTCTTCATCATCTATTCCGCTTCTATATAAAATCCCTCCATGAACATAAGGATTAAGAGTTTTTACCCTTCCTCCAAAACACTCAGGAAATTTAGTAATTTCGCTAATGTCAATGGCTTTAATCCCATTTTCTTCCAAAACTCTTTTAGTCCCCCCTGTTGAAATTATTTCAAAACCAAGATTTACTAAATTTTTTGCAAAATCAACAATTCCTGTTTTGTCGGATACACTAAGAAGAGCTCTTTTTGCCATTTTTTTCCTTTTTTGTGAAATTATACAAAAATAATTATGTGTAACAAAAATGTAAATACTTTTAACGCATTCTTAAATGCTATTGAAATTAAAAGAAATTGAATTGTATATGTTCACAAACAAAAACTTCACATAATATTTTTACTCTAATCAAGAAAATTTAACATTTCAATTATTTTTTTATCCAATTTATAAGACGAAGAAACTAAAGTTTGAATATCTACAAAAGAGTATTTATCTCCTTGCTTCACCACAACTTTATTTTTCTCATCTAAATTATTTAAAGCAACACAAACAAACTCTCCTGCTATAAGTCTCTCTCTAACCGTTGGTTTCCCTCCTCTTTGAATATGCCCAAGAACGCTAATTCGAGTTTCAATATTAAAATTCTCTTCTATCCATTTTGCCATTTTCCAAGTACTTTTACATCCCTCAGCCACAACGGCTATTAAATAATTTCTGCCGTTTTCAAATTCTTTAATAAGCCTTTTTTTAACTTTCTCCCAATCAAAATTAATTTCTGGTATCATACATATCTCAGCACCATTTGCTATAGCACTAACAGCAGCTAAATACCCACATTCTCTTCCCATAGTTTCTATTACAAACGCTCTTTTAAAAGAACTTGCCGTATCCCTAATATTATCAATACAATCTCTTATAACATTTAAAGCTGTATCAACTCCTATTGAATAATCGCTAAATGGTATATCATTATCAATAGTTGAAGGAATTCCAATAAAACTTAAATCAAACTCTTTTGATAAAACATCAAGTCCTCTAAAACTTCCATCTCCTCCAAGAACTATAATATGTTCTATTTTTTCCTTCTTTAAGTTTTCATATGCTTGTTTTCTATACTTATATTCAAAAAATCGCTTACTTCTACTACTTCTAATAATCGTTCCTCCTCGATGAATAATACCGCTGATGTCAGAGTAATTTGCTTTTTTTATATGCCCATCAATCATTCCTTCATAACCATCATAAATAAAATAAGGCTCATATCCTAACTGATAAGAAATTTCCACAAACTTTTTAATAGCCGCATTCATTCCAGGAGCATCACCTCCACTACAAACTATACCTATTCGCATTTGACCGACCTAAATAAAATTTTTTTTCCGATTTCAACCGCCGGTTGATTATAAGCATTAATAGAAAAAAGTATTCCCATGGCACTGGTTAAAATTTCATAATACATAATAAGCTTTCCTATGTTTTCCTCATCAAGCCTACTTAATACAATTTTATCCACGGGTATATCTTTACTTTTTACAGCTTCATAAGTAGCATCGCACTGAGCATTTATAAGTTCATTAAAACTCATTCCCTCAAAACAATCCGCTTTATCCAAATACTCAAGCTTTATATTAGAAATTTTTAAATCACTAATAAAATCCTCTACTTTTAAAAAAGTAACGGTTTTATCTTTTGGACCATCCATTATTAATTGTAAAAAAGAATGCTGATCTACAGGACCTATAAGCCCAATTGGAGTTAAACCTTTAGAATCTTTACCAAGACTCTCCCCCCAAAGCTGTACATACCATCTAACAAAATTTCTTAAATATTCGCTATAAGCAAAAAGAACGTTTATATTATATCTATTTGAGTTTTCGTAAAAAAAAATAGCTTTTTCAAGTAAATGATTTTCATTACCCTCAAAAAGAGAATCTCTAAATTCCTTTGCTCCATTAAGCAAAACTTTCGTATCATATCCAGCAATGGTTAAGGGTACAATTCCAACCGCACTTAATACAGAAAATCTTCCTCCAACATTTTTGGGAATATAAAAAGTTTTTACACCATTTTTTCTAGCCCACTTATCCAAACTTGAATCTTTATCGGTAATTGCAATAATTTGATTAAAACTCGGTTTAAAAGTAGCCATTACGGTTTTAAAAATTGTTAAAGTCTCTACAGTATTTCCAGATTTTGAAACTACTATAAACAAAGCATCTTTATTGATTTTTTGAAATTTCTCATTCAAATCTATAGGATCGGTATTTTCAAGATAAATTATTTCTTTATACTTTCCTGTATGTCTAAGAAGAGAATCAATAGCCATTGTTCCAAGATTACTTCCGCCAATTCCAATTACTACTATTTGATTGGCATTAATTTTTTTAGCGTCATTTATTAATACTTGCGAATTTTCTGGCAAATCGTAATATCCAACTTCACCAGATAATCTCTCTTCTTTCAATTTATTTAAAAGCTCTTCTTTCGTAATACTTTTATAATTTTTAATAAATTTCATCAACGCCCTTTTTCAAAAATTATATCACATTTAAGCAAACTTTAAAAATAAAAGAGTTATAATTAAGGAAAAAATGATGGATAAAAATTTAATAGATTTTCTTTTAACTTTTGTTTTTGCTTTTCTAATAGGACTTGAAGTAAGAGTTTATCGCGAAAGTTTTCATAAAAAAGAAAATTTTGGAAGCGTTAGAACATTTACTTTAAGCGGTATTCTCGGATTTGTTTTATTTAAAATATCTACTTTTTCTTTTATAACCGGGCTTATAATTATAAGCGTATTATATGCAATTCACTACATTGACAAAATCAACCAAAATAATCATTCCATTTTGCTTCTGCTTGTTTTGCTTATTACTTATTCCATAGGAGCTATAATTTCAAAATATCCTATATGGCTAAGTGCAAGCATATTTGTAGTAATAATTTTTATACTTAACAAAAAACAAACTTTTTATCTTTTTTCCAAAAAAATTGATTTAAAAGAGCTTGAAACTTTCGGTAAAATGATACTTTTAAGCGTAGTAATTCTACCAATTCTGCCAAAAACGAAACTTCCATACATAGAAATTAGTCCATTTAAAATTTGGTTTATAGTTGTAATTGTATCGCTAATTAGTTATTTAGGGTATATCCTTCAAAAATACATTTTTGCCGATAAAGGATTTTTCCTAACAGGCATAGCAGGAGGAACTTATTCTTCAACTGCAACTACCGTTGTTTTAGCAAGCAAAGCAAGAACAAATTGTATTCCTTCAATCACAGCTGGAATTATCGTAGCAACAGGTGTTATGTATATAAGGATATTAGTTATTTCTTATATTTTCAATACATCGGTAGCCCAAAAATTAACATTGCCAACAATTTTATTTTTTATTATTTCTTTAACTATCTCCTTATTTTTCATAAAAGACCAAAAAAAACAAAAAATCGAATATTTAGACATAAACCCGCTTGAATTAAAAACCGCTTTTATCTTTGCCGCTTTATTTATAATAATGATGGCAATAACAAAATTTGTAAAAGCCAATTTTGGAAATATAGGACTTGAATGGTTAAGTTTCATCATAGGCTTTACTGATATTGATCCTTTTATTTTGTCAATTATCTCAAATAATATAAATGCTTCTTTTGCCGCAAAAATAATATTAATTTCAGTTGCTTCAAATAACTTTTTAAAAGCATTTTATGCTTACATTTTTAGCAATAAACTTTGTAAAGAATCAACAATTATCCTAATAATCTTGGGAATTTTAACTTTATTTTACGCATATTTCGCATTATAAGGAGAAAAAATGAAATATATAAAATGGTTTAAAGAAATTGGTATAAACGATATTAACGAAGTTGGAGGAAAAAACGCAAGTTTAGGAGAAATGTATAACAATTTAACGCCTCTTGGAATAAACATTCCAAATGGATTTGCCATAACGGCTTCCGCTTATAAATATTATCTTGAATACAATAATTTATTAGAACCTTTAACAAAGCTTTTTAGTAACTTTAACCCAAATAATATAGAAGAACTTAAAAAAGTAGGACACAAAGCAAGAGAACTTATAAAAAACGCAACAATCCCACAAGATTTAAAAGAAGAAATTTTAAAAGGATATGAAGAATTAAAAAATGAATACAAAGACTTATCTTTAGCCGTTAGAAGTTCCGCTACAGCAGAAGATTTACCAACAGCATCATTTGCCGGACAAAACGAAACATATTTAAATATAAAAGGAGAAGAGAATCTTCTTCGCGCTTACAAAGAATGTTTAGCAAGCAATTTTACCGATAGAAGCATTAATTACAAATATACTCATGGTTTTGATCCCCTAAAAGTTTATTTATCTGTAGTAGTAATGAAAATGGTAAGAAGCGATTTAGCAAGTAGCGGTGTTATGTTTAGCATCGATACTGAAAGCGGATTTAAAGATGTAGTATTTATCAATTCCGCTTGGGGACTTGGAGAAAATATAGTCCAAGGAACGATTGAACCAGATAGTTTTTACGTTCATAAGCCTACATTTAAAAAAGGATTTAAAGCCGTTTTAAAAAGAAAATTAGGAACTAAAGAAAAAATGATGATTTTTAGTAAAAAACTTGAAAAAACAAATTTAGCCGAACAATTTACAAAAAACGTAAAAACTCCTATCGAAAAAAGAATGAAATTCTCAATTACTGATAACGAAGTTTTAAAACTTACCGATTGGGCAATAAAAATAGAAGAATACTATTCAAAAATCAGAAATAAATACACTCCAATGGATATAGAATGGGCAAAAGATGGAGTTGATGGCAAACTTTATATAGTACAAGCTCGCCCAGAAACAATTCATTCGCAAGAAAAAGCAACAGAATTTGAAATTTATAGATTGCTTCAAAAAGGAAAGATACTTTTAACAGGAAATGCGGTTGGAGAAAAAATTGGAGCAGGTAAAGTCAAAATAATGTTTAGTATGGCAGAAGCTGATAAATTTAACGAAGGAGATATCCTTGTAGCCCCTACGACAAGTCCAGATTGGGAACCTGTTATGAAAAAAGCAAGTGCTATTATTACAGAAACCGGAGGTAGAACTTGTCATGCAGCAATCGTAAGCAGAGAGCTTGGAAAACCAGCCGTCGTTGGAGCAAAGAACGCAACTAAAATTTTAAAAGAAAATCAAGAAGTAACAGTTAGTTGCGCCGAAGGAGAAATTGGGAAAGTATATGAAGGTATTTTAAAATACGAAGTTGAACAAATAGACATTTCAAAACTGCCTCGTCCTAAAACCAAAATTATGATGAATCTCGGAAATCCTGAACTTGCGTTTTCTTTAGCAAAATTACCGGTCGATGGCATTGGACTTGCTAGAATGGAATTTATTATTAATAACTACATAAAAGCACATCCAATGGCAATAAAACATCCGGAAGTTTTAAGCGAAAGTGAAAAAGCATTAATTGACGAACTTGCTTTTCCTTTTGATGGAGACCCAGAAGAATTCTTTATAAAAACATTAAGCGAAGGAATCGCTACTATCGCAAGCTCTGTATATCCAAAAAAATGCATTGTAAGGATGAGCGATTTTAAATCCAACGAATACGCAAACTTACTTGGTGGGAGATATTTCGAACCTAGAGAAGAAAACCCAATGATTGGATTTAGAGGAGCGGCAAGATATACTCATCCAAATTATAAAGAAGGATTTGAGCTTGAATGTAAAGCCTTAAAAAGAGCGATTAAAGAAATGGGATTTGATAATATAGTTTTAATGATACCTTTTTGTAGAAGAATAGACGAAGCAAAAAGAGTAAAAAAAGCCCTTATTGAAAACGGACTTGAAGACGTAGAAGTTTATATGATGTGCGAAATACCAAGTAATGTTATTTTGATTGACGAATTTTTAAAAATTTATGATGGAATAAGCATTGGAACAAACGATTTAACTCAACTAACTTTAGGAGTTGATAGAGATAGTGAAACGGTAGCGTTTGATTATGATGAAAGAGACGAAGCGGTACTTAAAATGGTAAAAATGGCCGTTGAAGGAGCAAAAAGAAATAACAAATACAGCGGTCTTTGTGGTCAAGCTCCAAGTGACTATCCTGAGTTTGCAGAATTTTTAGTAAAAATTGGAATTGAAAGTATGAGTTTAAACCCAGATAGCGTTTTAAAAATAATAAAAGACATCGCCGAAATGGAGAAAAAATGAAAATTTACGTACAAAGTTTTGGAGGAGCAAAAGTAGTAACTGGAAGTATGCATTTACTTAATGTAGAAAATGAAAAAATTTTAATTGATGCAGGAATGTTTCAAGGAATTAACGAATATAAAAATTATGACCCTCTTGGATTTAATCCAAAAGAAATAAATGCCTTAATTATTACTCACGCACATCTTGATCATATCGGAAGAATACCTCTACTTTACAAATATGGATTTAATGGAAAAGTATACGCCACTAAAGCTACTTTTGATTTATTAAAAATTATTCTGCTTGATAGCGCAAAACTTCAGGAAGAAGATTATAAAACTCGCTATAAAAAAGCTCAAAGAAGAGGCAAAGAAAAATTCGTACGACCTCCTCTTTATACCCAACAAGAAGTAAAAAAAATATTTAAAAAAATGAAAAAAATAAAAATGACTTATAATAAACCTACAAAAATTAGCAACAATATAACAATCACCTTTAAAAATGCTGGTCATATTTTAGGAAGCGCTTTTATAGAAATTGAAACCAAAAATAAAAAAATAGTATTTAGCGGAGATTTAGGAAACAAAAACAACGATATTTTACCTCCTCCTTCAAATCCAAGCTTTGCCGATGCGTTATTTATCGAATCGACATATGGAGATAGATTACATAAAGATTGGGAAGAAAGTAAAAAAGAGTTTAAAAAAGTAGTTTTAGAAACTCTTCTTAGCGGAGGAAACGTAATAATTCCAACTTTTGTTGTCGAAAGAGCTCAACAACTTTTATGCCTTCTTAAAGAAATGAACGAAGAAGGAACACTTCCTAAAAAAGCTAAAGTCTTTTTAGATTCCCCAATGGCAAAAAAAATAACTACTATCTATAAAAAATATCATCATTTTTTAAGTGAACATTGCAAAAAATACAAAACACATCCATTTGAATTTCCTCAATTAAAATTTACAAAAACCTCTAATGATTCCAAAAAAATAAATCTTATAGAAAAAGGAAGCATTATAATAGCAGGAAGCGGTATGTGTAATGGTGGAAGAATACTTCATCATTTAAAGCATCGTATATGGAATCCAAAAAACTCCATTATTTTTGTCGGATATCAAGCAAAAGGTACTATTGGTAGAAAAATAATAGATGGAGCTAAATTTATAAAAATTTTTCATGAAGAAATAATAGTAAGAGCTAAAATTCATACAATAAATGGTTTTTCCGCTCATGCCGATCAAAAAGAATTAATAGAATGGATAAAAAGCTTTAAAAAAGTAGATAAAATATTTCTAATTCACGGAGAATTTGATAAACAAATAATATTTAAATCAGCTATTAAAAACGCTCTAGGAAAAAATGCTCATATCGTAGAGGAAAGAGAAAAAATATATCTTTAAATAATACGCTACTAATATAAAATTTTCTCTAAGAAGTAAAAAAAGAGTCTCACTAAAAATATCCTTTTGGATTAATCTTCAGAACTAATATTTCCCGACAAAATAGAATATTTAGGATCAGTTGTTAGCTCAGACCATTCCATATTCGCAGGTCCCAATCCTGACAATTCCGCAAAAAATACGGGAATGCTCATTATAAATGCTATTCCTTCTTGTTTAAGAATATCAATAAAAGGTTTGCTAAAATCAGCGTCCACTAAGCTAAACGCTACAAAAACTATAGCAAACAAACTTAATGCACTAATTATTTTTCTTTTTCTAAAATCTCTCTTCAAATCTTAAACTGTTTTCTTCTGATGAACTCTCCCTACCACTTTCATTCTCTCTTCCTATTAACGACTTAATAAGCTCGATAGTCTCTTTGTCAAACAATCCTTCTTTTATAAATAAAATTAGCTACTTTTTCATTAAAAGCTTCTTTTTCCACTATAAAATCCATTTTCAGCTTTTGGAGAAAAATTAGAAAAAACGTATCCTTTAATTTTATTTACCGAATGTTCATCAAATCCTTGCTCTATAAGATAAGAAGCGATAGATTTTCCTATAACCTCAAGAGAATTTTGAAAATGAATTTTATACTTTAACTCACATGAAATATTAAATTCGTAAAATTTCATTTATCTTTTTCTAAATTTTTTTCATTTTGCTTTTTTGAAGCGATGTTTCCAGAAATAATAGCTTCTCTAATTTGCTCGGCAACATCCAAAAAACCTCTTGGATTTCCAGGAAGCATAATGGTATTGCTTGGAGAATTTGCAACGTCTTTTAAAGTATCAAAATATTGAGTCAAAAGAACAAAATTTAAAATCTCATTTTCATCAATATTAATCCCCTTTAACTCTTCTATACTTTTTCTAAATCCTTTTATAATCTCTTCTCTTTGATTTGCAATTCCCTGACCTTGTAATTTTTTACTCTCTGCCTCCGCTTGAGCTTTTTTAACTATCAAAATTCTCTCCGCTTCAGCCTTTTGAATAGCCGCTTTTTTCTCTCTTTCGCTTGCTACAATATCATTCATCGCTTTAACTATTCTCTTATCAACCACAATATCCGTTACTAAAGTTTGAATAATCTCATAACCAAATTTTTCTATCGCATTTCCTAAATTTTCTTTTACAGAATTAGCAATTGCTTGTTTTTCATTAAATATTTCATCTATAGTTAACTTTGGAACTTCAGCTCTTACTACATCAAAAATATAAGAAGAAATCTGCTCTTCTACATTCTCTAATTCATATACGGATTTATAAATCATTTTAGGATTATTTTTAACCCTATATTGAACTGATACTTTTATTTTTACAAAAACATTATCTTTTGTTTTCGTATCGACAACCACATCAAGCTGTTTTATTCTCAATGACTGTCTAATTACTCTATCGACAAAAGGAATTTTTACATGAAATCCCGGATAAGCAATCTTTAAAAATTTTCCAAACCTTTCTATTAAAGCAACTTCACTTTGTCTTACGATATAAAAAGTAGAAAATAAAATTATTATCAAAAATAAAATCAAAGGAGTTAAAAAAAACATTGTTTCCATTTCCCCTCCTCTTTTAAAAATCTCTTACAAAATTTCCTCTTTCATAATTTTAGGAAAAGTATTAAAATAAATATCTTTTGCTTTATTTAAATCAATTTCAACTTCGTTAATTTTAATTTTATCTCCTCCGCTTCTTCCAATTAACTCATATTTAATTCCAGCTTTTTTACAAACTTTTTCAAATTCTTCCTTATCTTCTGGCCTAATTTCAACCATCGCTCTAGATAGACTTTCTGAAAAAATATCTTCTGGATTTTCTACATCTACTTCAAGATCAAGTCCTTTATTGCTAACACAAGCCCACTTATACGCAGCTATAGCTATACCTCCTGTGGAAATGTCTTTTGCAGATAAAATTAAATCGTTTTGAAGAATTTGCCAAAGTTTTTTTTCTTTTTCGTAATCAATTTCTGGATGAGTACCGGCAACTTTTCCTCCAAAAACTTTTAAATACAAACTTCCACCAAATTCAGGTTTTGTTTCGCCAAGAAGATATATTAAACTTCCATCTTTTTTAATTTCGCTACTTCTATAATCATCGCCAACACCAACCATCGCAATTTCAGGAGTTGGGAATACTCCTTCTCCTTCGTTTTCGTTATAAAGAGAAACATTACCACTAACAACGGGAGTTACGAGCTCTCTACAAGCTTCTTTTATTCCTTCGCATGCTTCTTTAAATTGCCACATAATTTCAGGATTTTCTGGATTTCCAAAATTTAAACAATCTGTTATCGCTTTTGGCATAATCTTTTTAACGGCAACATTTCTTCCAGCTTCCATTACAGCAGCCGCAGCACCTTTTTTTGGATCTATATAACAAAATCTCGCGTTACAATCAGCACTCATCCCAATAAATTTATTATTCTCTTTTACCCATAAAACGCTTGAATCCAATCTTTTAGTATCGACTGTCGAAGTTCCAACCATACTATCGTATTGTTCGTAAATCCACGCTTTATCCACAACTTCTGGCTCTTTAATAAGTTTTTCAAATGCTTCTTGAGGATTTACTTTTGGGATTTCTACGTCTTTAATTTCTTTAAGATAC
>Ga0256838_1000304_pt1 | contig 33066 bp, 31 predicted proteins | sample 4571419metaG_FD_185978 | JGI IMG/M metagenome (GOLD analysis project Ga0256838, IMG submission 185978) | Hydrothermal vent microbial communities from Guaymas Basin, Mexico - 4571-419 | ecosystem: Environmental > Aquatic > Marine > Hydrothermal vents | place: Mexico: Guaymas Basin | collected... | reverse complement strand
AAACACTATGATGCCCGCGCTGATATAACATTTCTAGAAATTGTTTTATTTTTTCTTCATTTTCTGCTTCTGTTAGCAATTTTTCCCATGATTTGTTACTGTATGCGGTGCGGGCAGCAAGAAATACGGTTTTATCTGGATTTGGCGTATGTTCAATAATTTTCACAGTGGCATCAGGTATGATTTGAATACGTTTAATTTTTTTCATGTGCCGGTTACCCCCTTAAAAATAATCAATTTTTGTTTCCATTTAAAATTATAAGCTAATATAGCCTTGTGGGTTAAATAACTGAGAATATGTTTCTGATAGGGACTCTGGCAGTATAGCGGTTGGCGTAGCGCATATATCATTTACCAATTCGCCGGCTTGAATCAAGATAGAACTTGGTTCCTCTTGCGTTGCAAAATAATAGTAGACACTAAAAATCATTGCTCCCATTAACAATTTTTCTCGATGCGGGTAGTTTTTATTTTGTATGATATTTTCAAGTGTAGAAATAATTTTTTGTTCCATTTGTGAAAGCGACCATGCACTTAATTGATTAGTGAATAATTTGTTTGTTTTTCCTTGTGTATGCCACATTGCTTCAAGATAAAATGCGGCCAATAATAACGCCGGCGGTGCTGTATCCCATGACTCATACATCATTATTTGCTCTAAGCGAGGATAATATTCTATCTTGTCCCATTCGTCAAACAATAACATAATATTTTCTTCAAAGAATTTTATTAGCGAATGAGAATTTATTGTTTTCTTGAGCAAATACCCCATATCAAATAGTGTTGTGGCGCCTAAGCTTAGTGCCATTTTTATAATCAAATCAATATGAACGCCATCTTCAAATCCTTCAAATGCGCGTTGAAAATATTGTTGTTCATTTAATTTCCATGTGTGCGTTAAAAAATCGTCTTTAAATTTCTGCATAATCTGTTTATCAAGCAATTTTAAGGCAAGATCTGGGCAGCGCTGAATTTCCATTGTAGCGATATTAATTGCAGAACGTGAATTTGTATATCTGTAATAAATCTGCCATAATTCCGGCAAAGTATAAGGTATTTCAGATATTTTTTCTACATGCTCCAATACAGGTATAACAGGATGATTGCGCAATACTGGTTTTGATTCTAACGAGCGAACGCGGCGAAGATCTTTATCGATAAACCAGGTTTTTACCTGATGCGCCATTACAGTTAGATTGAGATAATTTTTATATGGCTCTTCTGGCAATTGCAATTCTTTGATTAGATTATAAAAAGATTTTAAGCGATAACCGTGTAATATTAAATCTGTCATAGCTACATTATAAATTTGCGTATATTCAGATGTATTAGTGCTATCCAATAATTCATAATAATGCGCTAAATGATTCAATATCTGTTTCCATTCGTTAAGTGGGTCGCTATTTTTTTCGGTTACTGGTAATAAAATATAAAAAGCCTCTCTTGCAAGCTCTGATAAATTAGTAGCGGTTACATACGCTGGCTCTACTAATGCATGCTTCAAAAGATAAAGTTTTGTATATATTGTGTTATCTGGTATTATTTCATACAGTCCTGGATGTAAGGCAGGATGAATACCGCCAACATCGGATATTGTTTGAATTTCTTCAGCACTTAATAATTTAAATGCCTGCTCTATTTGTTCGCGATCATGAGTGACAAATAATTCTTCTAATATTTGTGATAAAAAAGAATGCAATGAAAATAAAAAATGTTCTTGCACATACAAAGATGAAGTTATAACTTGCTTAACTCGCCTTTGAAAAATAGGGTTTATTTCTTGTAAAACAGGCAAAGCTTCTTCTATTGAGCCAAAAAATAATGTTCTTATTTTATCTGCCCCAATAGTGTCAATAATAGTTGGGAATTTAACTATTGCTTTAAGAATGGAATAAAAATTTGCCACTCTACTAATTTCTGGCCATACATATTCGCTGGAAACAGTGCCGTCGCCAAAAATAGCGTGATATGGACGATAACGATGAAAATCACTATAGATACGTTCTATAAAGCGTTGCAAATACTGGGCATAATCATTATTTTTCTTATACAAAAAGCTATCAATAAACTCATCCTCGCTAATACTAACAAAATTAGCTCTTAAATAAAGAAAACGTAAAATATCTTCAACATCTGCCGGCTTGCTGTCGCTTGCATAAATTGTCGGCATTATCTATATGCCCCTCCCTTTTGTTGTTGCAAATAATATTATATCTTAAATTGCGTTGTGGCCATAATTGCGCGGCGGATAGAAGCGTTCCATAATGTTAAAGTGTCTTGTGTTTTTAATGTGTATCTATGTTCGCCATACATGAAAGTTAATGTATAGACAGGTCTTTTATCTTCTCCTTCTTCAAATTTGAAAGAAACTTGCACACCGATAATATTGTAAAACATATTTAACAATCGTTCCGTAATGGAATGATCAATACCAAGCAATATCACGCGTTTGTCAGATGTATTAAAGAAATACTGCACTATAACATATGGCTGCCGCAAGCGCTCACTGTATTCGTAATTGTTTTGCATTATATAGTACATTGTCCACGATTCTAAAAGTTGTGACAAATAACGCATTTGTGTTCTACCGCCGCCGCGCATTGTATACAAATAAAACAAATATGCATATAAATCATAGTCAAAATGAAAGCCAATATTGTATTTTCTTCTTATTCTTTCCCATACATTATACGAGGGATTAGGGTCAGACAAATAATATAGATAATTCTTTAAATCTGGGCCTTCGTTTGTATAAGCAAATACCGGCACGCGTACATAATCTGCGACAAGATACCCTCCATGACAACTAATAGGAATATTACTCATTGCCCATCGTGTGCGAATCAGATGGCGCAATTTATCAATATGCACATGTCTATTACACAAAAGCATATGTTTATTGCCCCCCTTTAAGCACTTCGTCCGCAGGAACAGGAAAACTCATGCGGAATGCATTTAATTTTTGCAATGGCGCTACAAATTTTCTACCATCAGGCAAAACATATGTAACAGCACTATATTGTGGAAATTCTTGGAATATTATTGTTTGATCACTATAACTTATTACATTCTGAGAAAAATCGCGCTTTACTTTTGTAATGGCATTTTTAGGGTATAAATTGTTATACAATGATTTTCTTCCAATGCCGTTATAGCCTGTTCCCCATCTGATAAGAATATATTGCAACATTGCATATTCTGATGCAACAGATTTAAAATTAGTGTATCCAATCAATGTGTTAACATCTCTTGTTAGATCAGCGTCTTCTATCGATAAAAGAAAATCAATCAATGTTTGCCATGGATTAGAAATAATATAATTAATCATATCGCGAATAATAGCGGCTAATTCATCAACCATTTCAGGTTCTATCATAAAAAACTTCCTGACCCAGTTTGGAAAAGGACCATCTGCAATGTAGCGATAGGTGTATTTTGGGAAAAGAGCGTGCCATATTCCTAAGGTATTTGCAAACATTGCCGCTAATTGACGTCCTAAAATGGCATAAGCGTTATCAGAAAGCTCAATAAGATATTGATTAATCGAAGGAAACTCCCGATCAGTAAAAATTATCAGTGGTGAAAATACTCCATAGCCATCTGCTGTTAGTATGCTAGAGGATTGAAAAGAAACAATTTGCGGTACCTTTGCTACCGGCTCCTTTATTAAATAAACCCTCATGGTTTATCTATTCCCCCTCGTCGTCAATAATTTCATCAATAATTTCATCTTCTTCTTCTATTCCATCGTCTTCAAGAGTTAGTTCCCCAGATTCTATTAATTTAATTACCGCTTCTTTAACATTTTTCTTAAACGCACGAGATGGAATAATTGATACATCAACTTTAACTTTTCCATTAATTCTGTAAATGTGTGTCACAATTTCCCCAATTCCTCTTAATTTATAAGATCCATTTCTGGCGACACGTTCCGCTATTTCCTTCGCTGTAATTTTCATGGCCTTTTATCCCTCCTTAAAATGCAATCGGTGGTATTATTTCTTCCTTAAATATATAGGCATTATCGTTAATGTGAATTGCATTTTAATAATTTGGTAAATGGCATATTTTAAAGGGAAATAAAAATTTAAGAAAAAATTAATCAAAGGGAGGTGTGAGTCATTGCCGCGTATTATGACAGTTGCAGAAGGGGTTATAGCGTTTTTTAAGGCAAATCCGTTTTATATTAAATTTCTACCGATGACAGAATCGCCGTGGCAAGTGCTTAATATTATTATGCAAGCATCATGTGGAAAGCAAACCGTAGCATCAGAATTAGAGATGTTATTAGATATTGGTATAGCTGAAAAATTATCGTCTCCTGGCGGAAAGATTAAAAATGCAATGAAATATCATCTTTACAAAGATGTTTTGCGATATAAATTTCGCTTTATTGATAAGAAAAATAAAGACTATATGCGCCGTATTGGGGGAACAAAAAAAGAATTTCAAATACCCGTAGCTATTCCGCATGGGTTTAATGAGAGGGATTTTTTATTACTAATTACAGACGAACAAATACCGCCTGCGTCAAGAAAAGCAACAAATAAAAAGATTTATTGGCCGCCGCAGCCTATGACGGTGATAATGTGCGAAGGATTTACTCGTATTTTTAATGGTGGTCTCACTCGTATTGATATGAGTGTAAATGATATTATTGCAGAAACACAAACGCTAAACGATTTTTTAGAATTATTTGGCGTAAAAGACATTGAAAACATTAATCGTAGCCAAATGGCATGCATGATAACGACATGGATTAACTTTGCTTTGCCTGTAAATAATTTGCTAAACATAGTAAAAGAATATGATGAATGCTGGGCAAAATTTTTAAGCAATATTCTGTGGCCATATCACAAAGAAGAACCGCCATTATTAGTACCAATGCAACCACTGATTCATCATCAAGCATTATTGCCAAAAATATTAACAGAAGATAAAATACACGATGATTTATCTGCTCTTACCGGTGAAATAAAGAAAGAGAGCGGCTTCATCCATTTATAACAATATAATTAAGAGATAAATAAGTTTTTAATCTGGAGGTGAGCTTAAGTTGTACTTAGATGCCTTAATAAAGATGCAGCCCATTATTTTCTTCGTGCCGCCTAAACTGGGGGAATTAGAGATAATACAAGAATACTTGTCTTCATATATATTACATATTCATGAAGGAATAATGCCCATACCGCTTTTATCGATGAAACAGCTTGATTTAATTATGACTACTGATACCCATGCCATGATACATTATATTTCGCCGATGACAGCGCAGAAAATAGAACAGCAATTTGCTTTGTATAAATATTCTAATTACTCGTTAATTCGTTCAACTTTTATTGAAGAAAATGCATCGAAGACTAAAAAAAAGAAAATTATGATTGAAGAATGGAAAATTATACTAACCTCAAACAGCAATACTGACACTATTAGTTTAAAGCAGTTACATGGAAATTCTTATTCCGCAACATATTATCTCACGACACAAAATATGTTATGGCGTTTTATTTATTCTTTATTTGCCCTGCCGGTATTGTATAAGGTAAGCCCAGAGTTTATGATGTTTCAACACGAAGAGGGTAATTTAATACATTACATATCATGGATAGAGCCATATTCGCCGCCGGTAAATAGAGTGCTATTAAATAAAACTAATATTGATCCGCTTGATTTATTTGAAGTGCGTAATGCAATGTTTGATTTGCTTAAAATAAAAGTGCATAATATCAAGCATCATTATGTTATGTTGCCGCCTTCAATTCCCTTGATTACATACAGCATATTAGCAGGCATCCCATTTCTTCGTGGACATATGGTGTATCAAGATTTAACGTTTGACAATGCCGTTTGGGGAAAGAAAGCAAAAGTAGGAGGTGAATAATAAATGGCTAGAAAAAAACAGCGTAAAATATCGGTAACAGTAGAACAAGAAGGTTTATTGCAGCGATTAGGAGAACAGTGGCGGCGCATTCCTAAAAATTTAAGAATTTTTATGATTGTTGCTATACTAGCGGGTTTGATCGTGATGGGACTGCAAAAGTGGAGTGTAAAAACAGAACAAGATATGTTATCAGTTGTGCCTCCGAATGTAACAATGTCTTCAACAATTACACAATATGCCATGGTGCCTTATAAGTCTAATATTAAGTTGCACGTTTATGATAATAACAGATGGATAGTAATTACGGGCAAAAGAGCCTTAGAAATTGAAAAAGACTCACCGAAGGTAAAAAGAATTTTATACAATCCTAACGATTATATTATCATTTGCGATGTCACTAACGGGGCTCAATTGCTTTATAACAAACACGATAAGACATATTTGGTGGCACCATTAACGATAACAGCTACCAGTCCAGTGCTAGTGCTTAAACAGGATATATATGCTCCAGATCAATGTGCAATTACCGTTGATAAACAAAGAAATTATTTAATTTATGCCAATGGTGCTATCGCCAAAGTGAATAATAATTTTGAATTAGTAACTTCCACGATTATGCGAAGTTCTAAAAAGGAACTCAATAAAAACCAAAATTCCCTAATGGGAAAATATTTGTATACTAAGCCGGGTTTAATAAGACTGAGCGGATATGAAATACACTCAAATCCTTTTGGGTATACTATAGCAGACCATATTGATAATGATATACCGGGCAGTATTGGACAGCAAACAGTACATGTATATATTATTGGAATTGATGGTGATGATTATTTAGTAAACACGCCTTTTGGTGTATACAAAACACAATCGCCACAATTTTTCTTTGATAGATATGACCAAATTGCGTCAGATAGTAACGACAAATTATATATGCCAACTACCATAACAAGTTTTGCAAACATTAATGGTAATGTGCTTCTTTCAAGCTTCAATGTTAATAAAAATAAATTTATTAGCAATATCGGTTTCCAAGCCATTGCATATGATCAAACAGCATCAATAATGGTAGGCGTCTATTATGATTATGTTAATAGAAACATAGCTTATCAAATGTTTAAAACAGACGGCGACGATTATAAACTAATAAAGACAGGAGAAATATTTGCGAGCGATACTCCATTACAGGCATGGCTCAAATATCCAGTAATTGCGATAAAAACAGAAAAAAACATGATTTTCTACAATTTTGAAAAGGCCATACAGGGCGAGGCTTTATCTGTTAGTGGAATTAATAGTTGGGTCGTAGCATATCCATATGTATTTATTTTACGAGGCAACATTATTGATGTTTACAAATATCAAGATGAAGGATTACCGAAATTAAGAGTTTATGTCACTTTACAAACAGAAAAAAATGCTAATTTACATTTATCATCAGGCGTTGTTACTTCTACGCATACATTTAATATTATTGTTAAAGATATGAACAACAAATTTGGTACTTTAATGCATTTTAAAGATTCTCATGTTAGAGGCGTATGGCAATTGGTGAATGGTTTTTGCAATACAAATGGATATTGTTTTGCTTCCAATGGAGGAAACATTATAGTTATAAAAGATGATCAACGTGTTGGTTTAATTAAAACAATACAGCCAATAAAATCTATTCATGATACTGCCGGCGTGTTCAATGATGAGCCACCAATTCTTATTTTTGGCTGTGATGCTGAATATAATAAATATGCAAAAACCTGGTGCACTCAAGACGATTTGAAAAAAGTTAAAAAAACATTATTTGCTTTTCCATATAGTGCAGTAATTGCTGATAATTATTTATCTATTTATGTATGGGAAGATTGGCGGCATATTGGCCCATTTGTGCGATTTAACTATCATGCTACACAAGCGCAATTAACAAATAATAAACTAATTTCAACAGATGGCAACACTCTTTTAATTATAAAATGGTCACAAAAGGAGGGCGAGCAATAATATGTTTTACAAAGAATATATTGCCCGTTTTTCTCGTTGGGGGTATGAACAATATAAAAGAATTAGTGAATTATTTGGCCCTACCGAATTAAAGATAGATTATACAGAATACAGCCGGCCTGAAGTCCCGCAACGGTTAAAAAAAGTAAGTTTCAAAAAAAGATTAACGAGTAAGTTAACAGTATGGAAAACAAAAATATTTGGTGGTTCCATACCGTACCCTAACCAAGGGGTGTTAGAGGCAGAATTTGAAATACCGACAGCGACTCAAACAGTACCGACAACAGTGCAATTTGGCGACTTTGTTTATTGGACCTATTGGCGTTATCATACCTGGCGCCGTGTTAATAAAGATCGTGAAGTAAGCATTTTTGCAGCAGCCTATAGCAAATTAAAAATGAAAGCACGCATTACATATGGATATCCTTTGTCTGCGCTTATTGTTGTGGCACTAACGGCGGCTTTTTATTTTACATTAACCTTTTTTAAAACATCACTTCCAACGTGGATGGTTAACATTTTTAACAGCCTTGGCACTGGCGATATGACAGTATTAGCTATTGCAGCAGTTGTGTTTTGGGTTATTATTGGAGAAACCCTAACAGCTAGACGCGTAATTATGTCAGACTTTTCTGCATTAGACGTATATACAAGTGTCTTTGTCAAGCGTAAACACGGAGGAGAGCCACTATTTCTAACTCTGCCGCATGAGGAGCCGCCGGCAAATGAAAAACAACTTAACAAATACATCAAAAAAGTTAATAAGTTAGGACAAAGGCCGGAAACGATAGACCAATTACAAGTATTGGGTACCACGATATTACATACTGCGCTTGTTGGTCCTACAGGTGCCGGTAAAACAACAGCAGTTTTAGAACCAACTATTATTGACAGGGCTATGCGTCGTTTGCCCGTTTGGCTATTTGACCCAAAAATGGATATGAAACCGCTATATACGTTATTTGATCATTTATATGTTATTGATTTATCGGGAAATAAAGGCGTTTCAATAGATCCTTTTGCAGTTTTACGCTATTCGCAAGAAGTGCTTAATCGAAACGCTGATAATGTTGATAACGAAGTAAAGCAGGCAGTTTCACCGGAAAAATTTATTAATAAAATAGCAGACATGTTTATCGCTATGCTTGGTAATGAAGGAAATCAACAATTCTGGACAGAAAGCGCAAAAACACAGTTATTTATTCCACTTTTAACAGCGTTGTATGATAAAGGATTTCCTTTTGGCTATGTTGGTATTCTTTATGATTTATTATCGGAAAATGAAGCTATTGCGCGTCGTGTCTTATCATATGCCGGTGGCGATGTTGAGTCAAACCCTTATTATATTGGTGCGACTACACCGCCAGATAAGGCAGCGCAGAACGTAACTTTATTCTCGTTTACATCAACAGCTAAGCCGCTTATCCAATTATTGCGTTCTCCACAATTTATTTCATTATTTGGTAACACAACATTGCGCTTTGAAGAATTTTATCGCCCATCAACATTAATTATTGTTACATGGTCGCAGATTACGCAATCTGGCGGTGGAAAAGGAAAAGTATCGGCAGAACAATTAATGATGAATACAGTTTATCTAATATTTAGAACAGTAGCTTATATTAGACCATTTCTTGTTGCAGAAGAGGCAGCACGTCTTGGTGTCAGAAAAGATGATTTGCTCTATACAATAACGCTACTTATGGATGAGTTGGCCCAGTTTGGAAAAATTGAATCGATGGAACAAGATGCGCGTCTATTGCGTTCATATAAATTGCAGCTTGTTGCCGGTATTCAGGATATGCCTGGTTTTGAACACATATACGGTAAAGAAGTGGCGAAGTCTATATGGTCTAACTTCAGAAGAAAAATATTCTTACCTGGTAACTTGGATCCTGTAACATTAAATGAATATCTTAATACATTAGAAACAGACATTAAAGCGCTTCGCATTAGCCATGATACTAGGGGCAAACTATCCGAATCAACAGAAGAGAAAAAGATTAAATTAGGCCAAATTTATCTTAACGAACTCGGCGGTGATGTTGTTAAAAACGAATTCCAAGCGCTCATTATTGAAAGTGTGCAAGCCGATAAAAATATTAACGCTGTTACATTAACGCGCATGGTCTCACCGCGTAATGTTAAGAAAGAATTAGCCGGATTAGCAGAAGAATCTGTTAGCATTCCTTATAGAAAACCAGTAGAGACGAAAACAATACAACAAATAAAGCAAGAATTATTGGCTGCCTTCTTGTCGGGATAATTTATAACTTTTCTATGTTTGTACCAGCGTTTTTGTGGCTATAATTTAATATGAGGTCCTTATTTGAATAGGAGGTGTTTTTATTAATGGCGATGATCTCTGAAGAACAAATACAGCGCATTATTCGCGTTATTTTGTCAGCAGCCACGACACCAATTGAAGAATTAACAATGAGCGCTGGAAGAGCTGATATTTATACTCCTTATGGTATTTTTGAATTTAAAAATATTGTCGGAGACGAATCAGACCACCAGGCTACAGAACAGGCACAAAGATATTTAGGCACTGATTACGTTTATTCATTTGGTTTTATCGCAAATGAAAACAATGAAATTACTACTATACAAGGGCGCATCCCGATTGAAATTTGGGAAGAAATGAAACGTTTGGGCATCATAGAGGCGTCTAATTGCAAAGTGATTAAAGAAAAAGAAAAAGGCTACATCGTGGTTAATATTCCTACAGAAAAAATTGATGATTTTGCAAGGTTATTGATACAATCTGCACGCAATTTACATGTGCATACATTTAATAATCTGTTTCTGCGCCCGTTCTATGATTCAGATGCTTACCGTTCTGCGCCTTTTCAGATTGACAGAAAGATATTGCAATTACAGGAAAAATTTAACATTGATACCCATGACATAAAGAGTGAAATAGTTATTGATAATCTTTTTGATAAGGATTTAACAAGAGAAGACGCAATAGCAATACAGCATATGCTAAGAAAACATTGGACGCAAATTGAAAAAAGCCAGAAACGTGAAGAGTTGATAAAAAACTTGAAAAATCTCGTAGCAGAATTAGAGCAATTTGGATATCGGTTAAGCATCAACATTGAAGACGATTACGAGCTTTTGGTGAAAAGTATATATGCTATTTCTGCCCTGGCTACTCATTCTGGTGTTATTATTGGTCTCACAGCAAGCACAAATAGAAATGTTACTATTAATAATCAATCCACAATTAAACAAAACCTAATTGATCTTGACGTTTATGCTGAATATTTCAACAGAATAAGCAATTTTAATGCAAATCTATTTAAAGCAATTTCTATTGGTGGCTTAATAAAAGTAGTAGATACCTTAAGAAGTCTCAATCTTCCTCGAGACATTAAAAAATTCCTGATAGATAAGGAATATGTGTTGGCGCACTCTGCTAAATCAAATATTGCAATAGATGACATAAAAGAAGAAGCCTTACGAAAAGCCGCAATTGATACTGCAATGTCTGTAGTAACTGCAATGTTTCGTATTGGCGACCCGGCAAGATCGGCGAACATCAGCCTTGGCAATAACTCTCCTTTTATAGAGATTGAAATGAAAGATGATGAAACATTTATTATAAGTAAAATTGGCCGCACTGACCACCCGCTGCTGACATCGAACATTGAAAAACCATTAACATTTAAAGAATTACTTGATATTTTTGATAAAGTGTATAAAGACGACAATGCCAATAATAATTTGAAAAAAGTTACTTCCCTTGCAATAGGTATGGTAATCAATATGAAGGCACTAAAAGATCCGCAGGTATTACAAAATCTTGGGCAGAGTTTTATTGAACACAAAGAAGCGGCTATCCTCTATTTTTACAATAAAAATATGAATGAGCGTGTAACCAATACATTGCTGACGGCATTACAACAAGAATTCCAACAATTTATTGGTATGATCTTTCCATCAGAAACACTATCGCAATTGCTTGACACCGTAATTAAAGAAATAGACACTGATAAACAATTAACAGATGAGCAAAAACAGAAACTACTTACTGATATAAACGCGTTCTTATCCGGCGAAAAAATTTATGCAGCAGAAAATAAAATATACAATGCCGTTCTTATGACAACGATACTATCAATTCTCGGCACACAAGCTGTCGGGCATTATATGAAACAAGGCTATGATGGAATACAAGCAATGTCAAAACTTTATCATAATCACCTTATACCATCCCTTGTTGCAGCAACGCAAAAGAAAAATAAGAAATATAACAATATAGCCAAAACGGTTAAGGAAATAGAAAAAATCGCAAATGCTTTGGACGCAAGCGACAGTTCACTATTATTAAAGCAGCGTCCTGATATTGAGCCGTTACGTGAGATTATTCGTGCCAAAGGAACTGAAGGGCTGCAAGATGTTGTTCAAATTGTGTTTAATAATAAGCAGATAAGGCTCTTCGGAACAAAATATCTTAAGAGGGAAGGTATTATTTTCATTCAGTCTTTAATAGACGCTGCCGCGAAGGATTTGCTATTGCGTCCCGATGTCACTATGGAAGAACTACAGGAATGGGAAAAATTTGCAAATTGGGTAAACAAAATAATACAAACAAAGCATAGTCCTAATAAACATAAGCTCTTGGTACAAAATGCTATTGAAACTGTTTATAGAGCAAAACAAAATATTCTTAATAAACAAGCAATAATAGCGGCACAACAATCTAATGAAGAATTAATTAATATTACGCAGAAGCGCATAGAACTCATGAATCGGCAATCGACGTATAAAAAGCAGGCAACAAGCGAGATTAACAAAGAGGCTAATTTCCTATTTCAGATGATATTGCTGGCTCAAATCGTAGGTGATACCGAAGCTATTAGCCAATATCAAGAACGGCTGAATAATGTTATGAAGGAATATAATGTGTTAATTGACGAGAGCACGCTAAATGATATGAAACGAATTATTGAAAAAGAAAATATTCGCATTCCATCTTTTGAACGATTAGAAGCAGAAGTACGCGCAAGAGATAAGTCTCCGCTAGGTTTTGTAATAGAAGCTATTATGGAGTCAAAGGATCGCGAAATTATTAGAACCAAAGAACGGCTTCAAAAAACTGAACAACAACTTCAAAAAACTGAACAACAACTTCAGGAAACTGAACAACAACTTCAGGAAACCGCACAACAACTTCAAGAAACTGAGCAACAACTTCAAGAAACCAAACAACAGCTTCAAGAAAAAGAAAGAGTTATCGAAGAGACACAGCTCCAACTAAATGAAATACAACAAGATTTAATGGATCTGTTAATGGTCACAGCAGAGGACATTCTAACCAAACATTTGGCAGACTATGGGCTTAATGAACAGCAGGAGTTGGTGGCGGCGTATTTTATTGCCAAGAAATATCCACTTAATGATAAGTATAGAAAATTCTGTTCTAAAATGGAAAAATATTTTGACAACGTCATAGCGGCGCATCAAGATAATGTACTACCACTGCTACAAAAACATCTTTCAGAACTCTTTAAAAACGTAGAAGAAGAGTACTATGATGCAACAGAAGAAAAAGTGATTGATGAAAAAAATAATATTAAGTGGGACCTGAGCGATATTCTATGAAATAAGTATATCTCTCACATCGTTAAAGTGCATCTGCTATAATATTTATTGGTGTTTAAGATTAAAGGAGGTGTAAGAAACATATGGTAATTACAGACCCAATATATGGTGAAATAAAAATTACGCCTATTGAAAAAGTATTTATAGATTCCGAGCCTGTGCAACGTTTACGCCGGCTATCTCAAGTGGGCAGTGTTTATTATGTTTATCCGTCGGCAACACATACAAGATTTTCTCACGCTATAGGAACAATGTATCTTGCCGGCATATATGGCGCTTATTTATTTCCCAATGATTATCGCACAATTCAAATATTGCGTTTAGCCGGGTTATTGCATGATATTGCTCATGGACCATTTTCACACCAATTTGATGCCGGTGTTTTAAGCCGCCATGGAATAAAGCTTGGACATGATGATTATAGACTTCGCATTATTGAAGAAGTGTTTCCAGAAGCAATTAAACAAACATTATCTCAATCTGATGAGCAAACGCGTGCGGAATTTGAAAATGCTTTGCAAACATTGGGCATGTCTTTAGATGAATTATTAAAAGAAATCATTAATATTTTTGATGTCACGAATAAATATGGAAAATTTAATCAATTGTTATTTTCTATTGTGCAGGGGCCATTAGGCGCTGATAGGCTTGACTTCTTACAGCGAGACGTTTATTTTACTGGTATTAAAGGCGTAGGAGTTGTAGATTATGAACGAATTATTGGCAATTCCGCAATTGTTGATGGAAAGTTAGTTTATAATGTAAAAATAATGAATACAATTGAGGCCACTTTATTTGTAAGATATGCAATGTACCGTGATGTTTATTTTCACAGGGCCTCTCGCGCAGCATCACGCATGATGGAAGATCTAATGTCTGCCCTTGATGAGCTTGGTATATTTGAAGATTATATATCAGACCCGTGGAAATATCTAGAATTAGATGATAACAGTATTTTTACATTAACAGATTTGGCTACACGTTTATATCCCAATGATTTAACAACAGAATATGTGCAGAGATTGGCTACACAATTAAAAAATCGTCAGCTTATTAAAACTGTCGTAGAGATACAAGAATTCTATAGTTTATCCGATTTGAAACGTAAAAGTTTGGTAGATATTAAAGAAGTATTGCGCCAGAAGGCTAGGGCTATTAAAGACAGATTAGCTCAAATATTAGACGGAATGGGCTTTGAAAATAGCGCTGATAAACTTATTGATGATGTAAGCTCATATATTACTATTTTTGACCCGGCAGAATTTACTAGTAATAATGTGTTTATTCAAAATGGCGATAAAATAATGGATATTAATGAAATTATGTCAGAATATGGTTCAATTATGCTAAAGCCTGGAAGAATTTACTTTTTGCGTGTTTTTACAGACGATGAAGAAATAAGAACGGCATTATATGAGAACAAAATTGTTGACAAACACTCCAAACAGCTATTGGTGGGCATTGATGATTCTCCATTAACCTTGTTTTAATTTAATTAATTTTTGTGCTTGTTCTGGCGAATATACAAAGATAAAGGGTTTTCTATTGAACTTAATGACTAATATAGCTGATTCATATTGTGCTTGTTGTAACCAGCGAGAAATTTGCTTGCTTTGTTTAATAGTGCTTTGTGGTTCTAAGCCTATTTGATCCCATGTGGCATAGAAATACCCGGCATTATCTATAAGAGGGACATTGTTAGTCCATATTGGTTCTAGTGATTTAATTGGCGTGCGTCGCGCTTTAATTTCAAACAAGTAAATGTCGCCGTCATGTTTTAATACTACATCACCTTTAAAATCCTGAAAAGGACTATTGCCTGAATTTGGAACGCGCGCCACTTGTTTAAAACCTTTTTCCTTCATTGTATGCACGAAATCTAATTCTACCCTTTTCCCTTTTAACCTTTGCGATCGGCCCATTTATTGCCCCTCCTCTTTTACATTTGAATGACTGGCAAAATGCCAAAATATTGTAGTGCTACAACAATAATCGTTAATATGATTAGTGTTGATAATATTGCCCATAAATTCCTTATTAGCCATAAGAAAATGCCAATTAATATAATTGATATAGCAACTACCGCCGCAGTTTCTACTTTAACTCCTGGCACAACTAATAAAATTAAATATTCTAATATTGTTACCAAACCATATAATAGCCAATTAATCGCCGTTATTAATATGCTTGTTATCGTCTGCATTTTTCTTTTCTCCTTTTTTCTTTTTAACTTTTACAGCTTTAATAGGCATATAAGGCATAACAAATTGATCAAAGAATTTGCAGAATGGCATGTTGTGCTTTCTTGCTAAATATTTCGAAGCATTTAACAACACGGCCAATATAGCAGTTCCCACCATACCAAAAAATAAACCAGACGCTAATCCTATTGCAATTGAATAGCGTTTGCCATAACACTTAGTTAAGAAGAAGTCTGCCGTGGCAATAGAAACCATTGACCAGAATGCAAAATAGAATGTGTAAATAAGAAAAATAATAGCCATTTTTAACATCTTTTATTGCTCCCTCCTTGTTAATACGAAGTTTTTAAGCCATTCCGGATTTACACCAATAAATCCGTTTACATATTGCCCATCATACGTAATACGCCCCATTGAGTCGCTCGTTAGCCACATTGCAAGTAATCCTTGAATTTTTGGCACATGCACCAACTTCATTGTTTCATGGTAACCAAAGATAATATAAAATGATGTTTTATCTAAGCCTACGAAAATTAAACCGTGTGTAATTTTATCCTCATTTAATCCAACTTTTAATCCCATTCGTTCTAATACTTTGGCTACATTATAAACATCGCTATAATTAGCCCCGGATATCACGGTATGCGTACTGGTACCTGAAAAAGCAATTTCTCCCTGGCGGCTATTTAAAAACTGCATATAGTAAGAAGAAACAATGGCTGCGCTTGGACTTGTTTGTGCATACGCCATTAGTCCCATTGCAGTTATCGGCACACTGCCATCATAAAACCATGTAGCGTCTTTGCTTATTAACGCTTTGGGTTCATAAATGACAGTTTTATCAAAAAAATCTTTTAATAATGGGTTTATATAGCTAAATTCAAAAATAACAGCATTGTCTTTATATCCTACATCGCCGGCAAACATATCTTGTGCAATAGGGCTGTAATAATAAATTCCCTGAGCAATAGCGACTTTTGATAAATCTTTATTTTTTGCCAATGTTTTTTTACTATGCACCGAAAATTTTGGTTTTATAATGTAATATCCGTCTTCATTTTGTGAAATATTTAATTCGTCCACAGGGTCTATTAATTGTGCAATAGATTTTAATACCAAAGGAGATTCAGCGCGCGCCTTGATAATCCAATACATTTTATTTGAGGGTGATACTGGATATAGTGTGTGGCTGCCGGTTTGTACTGCCATTAGCATTTTAAAATCTTTAACATCAACATCAAACACTTGTTTAAAAACCTCATTGTCAATATTAGCATAAAAAATGCCGTCTGTGTTTGGTAATTGTTCTGCCATCCATAATACATCGTCGGAAACAGAATGATTTATAACAACATTATCTTTTGTCGTAAACCAAATACCAATTGACACTAAGATAATCATTAGAATAATGATACCAGCCTCTTTTATTAATTCGTTCATAACATCAACCTCCCCCAATAAATATGCGCGTTACATGATAAATTATATATTCTCCTTTTGTATATTTACATTGCGAAATGAACATTTTAACAAAACGTTAATAAAGCGAGGTGATTGTTAAATATGCCATATACTAAAAAGAGAATTGGTGATTTACTTATTGAAGAAGGCTATATTACTGAAGAACAACTTGAACGCGCTTTAAAAGAGCAGAAAAAAACAGGTGAACCAATTGGAAAGATATTAGTAGACATGGGTTTTGTAACTAAAGACGCTTTGAATCGTGTATTGAACCGTCAATATGGCCTTGATTGGAGTGATTTAAAACTTGATGAGATTGATCCCAGTTTGAAAAACATAATGCCTGTTGAACTTGTAGCGCAATATCGAGTTATACCATTCAGAGATGAAGGCCGCAGTTTACAAATATTAATGGTGCCGCCAAGAGATAAGACAAAAACAACGCAAATTATTGAAGATTTAATGTATCGTATTGGGAAACGTATTACGCCGATAATGATAGACGAAAAAACGTGGTTAGCCTTATTTGAACAGCTTTATGTGTCATCAGACCGAGTGAGAGAAGTTTTAGGTGTACTAACTGAAGAAACTGCTCCCGAAGAATATAACATTATTGTGACAGAGCAAGAAATAGCTGAAATTAAAACAAAATTTGCAAACATTAATCCTCAAGATATTATTAGCGATAACTTTAACATTAATGATTTATTGAAGTTTTTATTATATCTCGCAGTAGAAAAAGAAGGCATTACAGACATGCACTTAGAGCCCATGCCGGGATTTTATAGAGTGCGTTACAGAATTGATGGTGTACTTGAAGAAAAATTAACTTTACCGTTAACAGTAGCAGAAAAGCTTATTGTTAAAATTAAATCAGAGTCAGGCATTGACATTGCAGAAAGAAGAAGGCCACAAGACGGGCATTTTACTGCGAAAATTTTATCTGGTGCCTTTGATATTCGTGTTGCAACAGTTGGCACTGTTCATGGTGAGCAAATGGTGTTGCGTTTTCTTAATAAAAACAATGCTTATAAGAGCTTAACACGTCTTGGCATGTTAGAGCCACAATTAGAAACGTTTAAACGACTATTACGTGTGCCTTATGGAATCTTACTTGTTACAGGCCCGACAGGTTCAGGTAAAACAACAACTCTTTATGCCGGACTATCATCAATTAATGATAGTACAAAGAAAATAATTACAATTGAAGATCCTGTTGAATATGACATGCCTGACGCACAGCAGATAAACGTTAATACCAAGGCAGGTATTACGTTTGCTTCTGTTTTGCGTTCTATATTGAGGCTTGACCCGGATATTATTCTTGTTGGTGAGATACGTGACGAAGATACCGCTAAGACAGCCATTGAAGCAGCCTTAACTGGTCACTTAGTTCTTGCCACATTGCACACAAATGATGCGCCTTCTGCTATTGTGCGTTTACAAGAGATGGGCGTAGATAACTTTTTACTTTCCTCCGCATTAGTAGGCGTAGTTGCTCAGCGTCTTGTAAGATTATTAGTACCAAATTGTCGTAATAAAGGAAAATTAATTGGTATAGAAAATCCAAATGAAATTAAAATAAGAGAAATACGCACAGAATTTGACTGTATCGAGTGCCCGATTTATGAAGGAAGAACAGGTATTTTTGAGTTATTTGAAGTAAACGATGAAATAGAAGAATTAATTATGCGTAGGGCACCACTTGCACAGTTAAGAGAAGCCGCAAGAAATAACGGAATGATAACAATGTTAGAATCCGGCATTTACAAAGTAAAGGAAGGCATTACTACTATTGAAGAAGTTATGCGTGTTGTTAAGGCAGATGAAGACAGAATTGCCGAAGCCATTAGGAGGGTGTATGGTGTATGAAATTCAAGTGGAGTGGAAGAGCCGGCGGTGCCTTAGTTTCTGGTGTTATAGAGGCACCGGATGAAATTGGCGCAAAATATAAATTACAACGTAGCGGTATCGAAGTAATAAGTGTTAAACCATTAAAAGCACGACGTACAGCAACAAAAAAGAAAGGTGCTAATATATCCTTGTCTTTTCGTAAACGCCTTTCTGACAAAGAATTAGCAGCCTTTTCAGAACAGTTATCCGCATTATTAGAAGCCGGTGTTGGTATTACTGAATCTTTAGAATCATTAGAAGAAGAATATAAGAATACGCGCATTTTTGTGGCATTGCGCAAAATTTATGTAGGAATTACTCAAGACGGTTTATCTTTTGCCGAAGCAGTAGAACGCACAGGAATGTTTCCAAGTTTATATGTAAGCCTTGTGAAAACAGCAGAACAGTCGGGTACATTAGATCAAACTTTGCAACAATTGGCAGACATGCACGCACAAAGGGCTAATATTAAGTCAAAGGTGAAAAAGGCAATGATTTATCCTTCATTTGTTATTCTTATGTCTATTGGTGCATTAGCTGTATTTTTAGCATTTGTTATGCCTAAGATAAAGAGTCTATATGGCAAATTCAATCAAGACTTGCCGGCTATAACCAAAGCAGTTTTAGCAATGAGCGACGCAGTAGTACATCATTGGTTCGCGATTTTAATAGCTATTGTTGCGCTTTTTATCGTCTTTAAGATATTATTAATGATAAAACCTGTGCGGCGTGCATGGGATAGTTTTAAATTGCGTGTTCCATTGTTGGGCAGGGTGGTGTTATTATCAGATACTATCAATGCTTTTAATGCATTGTCTGTGCTTTTAAATAATGGTGTTGGTATTATACAATCCCTAGAACTTTCAATTCCTATCGTTAATAACGTTGTAATAAAAGAAGAATTGCAAAAAGCAAAGCAGATGATTGAAACAGAGGGCGTTCCTTTTCATGAAGCAGTTAGAAATACAAAGTTGCCTAAAAAACTTGCCACTATGATTAGTGTTGGCGAAAGGACCGGGCAACTATCGGAAATGATTAATAAATATTTGGTAATGGCTGAAAAGGATTTAAACACTGTTATCGACACATTAATAGCTACAATAGAACCTCTTTCTACAATAATAGTGGGTGCAATTGTGCTTATACTTTTATTAGCAATGTACTTGCCAATATTTGGCATGTCAAATATAGTAAAGCAATAAAGGGGTGATAATGAAAATGGGATACACGCTAATGGACGATATTTTGTTAGTGCACACGCCGCCTTATTTAATGCTGAAAAAAGAACGTGTACGAGTGGCAAGCGATAAAGAAATTGAAAACGTTTTAAAAGAAACATTGTCAGAATTGGCAATTTACCAAGAAAATTCACGTTTCAAGTGGTTCAAGGTTGGAGAGCCTAAAGACGATATTCAAGAAGTGGTGATTCTTATTTATAATCATCGCCAATTGGAAAAAGAAATAGATGAGAATTATAAATACACATTATCATCATTATTAGCCGTTGCGGAATATGCAGCTGATGAAAATGAAAATTATATTGCCACTGTTGCCGATGATGATGGCGGTTTAACTGTGTTTGTTAAAGATGGAATTATTGATAGTATAGTGTATTTATCTGATATTGATCTTACGCGCAACTATACATCTTGGTTTCCGCAGGCTAATGATATAGATCGTCACTATCTTTTTATTGCCCCGGGAAGTATGATTGGAACAAAAATTATTAAAGATCATAACACTGTTGAAATAACGATCGATGAATTAAGAGATTTTATAAAAAATAATATAAAGAATTTAAAACCATATCTGGATAAATCCGCGTCATTATTGCGTTTTTATGCGGATTTGCATAAAATTATTATTTATGGTGTTACTATTATCATAGTTGGCGCTATAGGTTTTGGTTTATTCTCAATAGCAGATAATCAAAAAACGTATTTACAAGAACAGATAAAACAACAGCAAAAACTAGCTCAACAATTACAAACAGAAATTTCACAGCAACAAGTGGCCAATCAGCAAGAATTAGAGCAAAAAACCAAATTAATTAAACAACTTTCATTTGTATTACATCCACCACGCCGTTATTATAAATTCCTTGATATTACTTATGATATTGCACAGAAAACAAAAGGCAATATTTTATCAATTGAACCAATAGATAAATTTTTCGTGATCACTATGACGTTTAATTCCGTAAACGATGCACAACGGGCTCTGGAATTACTAAAATCTAACGATAAATACATCAAAATTTATTACAATAATATTAATAAGGTTATGTCGCAAGAAAACAAATCACTTTTTTATCTTACAGTTGAGGTGGTGATAAAATGAAATTAGTGAAAAAAACATTATTGGTAGTGCTAATAGTAGAAATTATCATTGTTAGTCTGTTTGTTGGTAAACAATTTAAAGACGTTGGCGCTCTTAAATTGCAATTTTATAAACAGGAAACACAAATTAATAAATTAAAACAACAGGTTGCCGTATTACAACAACAGAGTAAACAAAGAGATAGCCTTATGCAACAAGTCAATACAATTAATTATCGATTACTTAATGAGCAATGGGCAAAATTGTATACAGATAAAGTTTCCAATATTCTTAACAAATATGCAGTCGACGAATTTTCCTTTGGCACAGCTACGGTTTCTATTGTTGATAATGGATACAAGATTGTTTATTTAACTGCGGAAGTTAATAAAGTTAAAAGTTTTCATGACATTATTTTAATGGTGCATAATATCGAGCATTATATTTATTCATGGAGCGAAATTCAAAATTTGTCAATAGATGGTAAACAAGATAAGAATGGCAAATTATCTTATCAGGTAAAGTTTATTCTGCTCTTGCCTTACAAAACTGAAGACACATTACCAGGCTTTGACATAAAGAGGTGATAAGCATGAATATACACAAATTTTTTAAGGTGATGGAATACGCTTTATCGCATACTGATGGATGGGTAACACGTTATGCTGAATGGGTAAATATGGTATGGAATAATCAGCATCCACAGGATTTTCTTTTATATTCGTTATTAATAAACGAGCCTTTAGGACAGTCTTTTATGCGTTTTTACCTTGCACAAGTAATGGGATATGGTTTGCTTCTTAAAGTTGATTTAATTGATCTTGAACAAATGTATTATTCTGATGCGGGATTGGCAATTGCTATTAATAACGCTTGGGTTAATCATGTAAAAGAATCACTCACCACACTTTACGGCAATATGGAAATAGACTTTCTTCCTAATGTAATTTTAAGAGACACAACACCGCTTTATCTTGTAACATATTCTTCTGCTGTGTTACTTTATGCTGCTGATGAAGAAAGGGAAGTACCAGAGGCAATTAAAAAGTTTAAAGTTATGCAAGAAAAAGACCCGGTTATTCGCGCTTTTTCTGTGGCTGCTGTTACAGAAACAAAAATGGAAGAAGCAGTTAGCGCTTAAATTTTTTGTTTTTATAAATGAACATATTGACTATTACCAGATACGGCTGCAGTCAATTCATTTAATAATTTATCCGCATTTTTTACCTCTATTGTTGTCGGGCGATTCCATGTCCATTTCCATACGTCTTCATCGTTAATGTGTTCACGAACAATATCACGAATTTCATTAGCAATTTCTAAATATTCATCATTCAGTGCTTTTGAAGCGAGGTCAATTCCATCCACGAGAAAATCATAGACTTCAAGAAAATCGTTGGGCATTTCAGATCTTGACGTTATACGCGCTACCCAAATATTGTCTATGTTTTCATCAATAAAAATCGGAGGAATATCACTCATTTCAAAATAAGACTCGGACTCGTAATCAATAATTTTACTTAAAGCATCTTCGATTGCCTCATTTACCCATGCTTTGACATAATTATTATCATCATAATTATTCAAATCTTTTTCCAATTGTTCTGCCACCATGTTTGCAGCGTCTGAGATTAGGTTAGATATTTTATCTTTAAACTCATCATAAAGAAAATCATATATCCTATCAGAATGATGATCGCGCACAATATCAACAATGTCATCTTCGTTAAAATCACTACCTATTTTAAACGGTGTATCAAACTGTAGGGGAATTATTAATACGGTGTCAGTATTTTCTTTTTGCGCAATCCAGTCTCTATTTTTTATCCTCACTGCTGCCAATAAAACGCTAAAGTCTGAACTAACATTCGGGCTTTCATCTTTTTCATAAAAAGAAAAGGAATGACTCATAATATAAAAAGCAATTATATCGTTTTCTTGTATTAGCGTAGAACTTCCTTCTTCTGGTGACAAATCCACTGTAAATGGTGAAATATAAACGTTAAATAAATTGTAAATATCATCGCCAATTTCTATTTCAATATCCATTATAATTTCACCTCCTCTTTATATGCGCGATAATTTTTCATAGTTATTATAGACTAATTGCATTACTGTCATATAACCAACTATATAACGTGTCTGCAATTGCGATTGGATCGTCGGCCCCTTGTACAATATTTGCCAAACTTTTTTCAAAATCATTTAATTGCCAAGGTTCAAAAGCGTTTTCTATATTTAGCCACAATCTGCGCTGCAAAGTGTCTGAATCATTTGATGGCAAATAAATAACATCAACAGGTTTTCCATGTTCAATAGGCGCCGCATACATTTTGGCAATATCAGAAAAATCAAATGAATCAGGTTTCCAACTATCTTTAATTTCTTTAATCTTACGTTGAAAGTTTTTGTAAACAATATTAGAAAAACGTATTGCTTCTTCTTCGTCGTCAAATGCAGGTAATTCATCCCATATTACGTCTTCTAAATAATACTCAAGATATTCGATTAAAGCATCTTTAATATCGTCAGATATTGCGTCGCGAATAAGATCTTCATCACAATATGGAAAATCCTCACAAAATGCGTCAGAATCATGCTTTATTGGCACGATAATGGCAATATATAGCTTCTCTGCGTCATCAATGTTAAATTCTTCTGCAGGCGCAACCACTATTGCCCCGTAAGTTTTATGCTCAAGACCAACAAAATACATATTATCATTATTAATTGAGTCACCAATAAGTGTTCGAACAGTATATCGGTAAACTTTCCAATTTGGTATGTCATAAGGAACCTCGTCTATCGAATGCATCATCACTTGCCTTACATTTACTGTCCCTATGCTCACCTCAATGTCGCCGGTTGTTGGATGCATATATATGTGTACGCGCATTTCCGTCCCTCCTTACAAATGAATGTTTGGCCTTTCTATAAAATATTCGCTTAATACTTGAAGAAGATTGTGTGCTGACGATAACTGCTCCTTTGATGATAAATATTCTAATGTATCTCTTACTACGGAATTATCGCTTTCTGTTGCGATTATTTCATTAATAATTTCTGGAATTGTCTGTCCTTGCGACGGCAATATTATGGCTTTATTCGCAATAAATGTTTCTATTAATTTCCATGAATGATTATTAACAGTAATTTCTGTTTTTTTAACATCACGCAATATTGCTGTTTTTACGGTATCATCAATTATATTCATAGTAAGTGTATGCATAATATTGCTATTGCTTACATAAAGCGTCGCTGCGTTGCGCATTTTTTGAATGATTGATTCTTGCGATAAATCTAATATATCATTAGATATTGTGAACAATGCTAATGGCACATCATCTATGTCAAGCAAATTGCCGGGCATCTTGATAACCGCTGCTTCGCCAATATCTATATTTCTAGAAAGCATGCCGTGATTGCGTGTATAAAAATCTGCCACCTGGAGAATAACTTCAACGGGCATATTAAAATTTATTTCCAAATGCGCGTTATATACTTCGAAAATATCGTTAGAATTAACTAAGCCAACATTTTTTAAAAGAATACGCGCCCAAATTTGCACAGGCTTTGTTTCCCATTTTAACATAAAGTCTTCCGGTATAAGCGTTATTTTTAGCGTCTTTCTTGCGCTCCTTCCGTTTCTATTGTTGTCATTCATTTAAATAGCATGTTTTATTAAAAAAGTAAAAGTATATTTATTATTGCCGAGCGCGTGGGTAAAAACATAGGAAAATACAAGCAAAACAAGCTCACGTAAACGGCAAAATATGGTATAATTACATTGTAGAAAAACAAAAAACAGAGGAGGTGGATATCCACTATGAAGAAGGTTGGAAAGACTGTAATTATTGATGAGTTTGCTAAGAAAGCTGGTATTACCAAGAAGGAAGCAAAGAGATTATATGAAGTTCTTGGCGACATTTATGATGAGGCTATTAAGGAAGGAAAGCCTACAAGAATCTTTGATCTTGGTACATTTTATGTAAAAGATGTTCCTCCACGTAAAGCACGCAATCCACGCACAGGCGAGTTAGTTAAAGTTCCTGCGAAGAAAGCCCTTAAGTTCAAGGCTGCAAAGGCATACAAGGATATTAAATAATTCTTTAGTAAAAACAAAATCAGGGAGGGTGTTAATCCCTCCCTTTTATTTTTTGCGTGGTTTGTATTTTCGCACAAATTCAATTTCTGCGATAAGTTCGCCTGGTGTTATTGTGCGTTCATATTCTCCGTGATTAATAACAAGTATTCCTCTCTTTGACAGAGCTACGCTGCAATGATGTTCCATAAGATGCGGCGCAGTTAATACTACTGGGACATAGCCTGTTGGAGTGTCATAATCTATTGGCATAAATATTGCTTTGCCCGGCTTGATAACGTATTCTTTATCTGCATTAATATACATAATACTATTCACCTCCTTTATTTTCCTCAATTAAATCTACCATGTTTAAATATAAGTCGTATGCAATAACGGCCAATACTGCACTTGTCGCCGCTTCAGGACTAATTGCTGCAAAAGGAAAAAACAGCCATGCATGCCAATCAAGTAAGCCTACTCCAAGAGACAGCCACGGCATATAAATTCCTGGCAATACTAAAATAACATGTTTATATTCACCCATACTAAGCGCAAATGCCAATACAGCTCCCATAAATAACAAGTAAAGATTAGTGTTTACAAAATATGTAATTAACATAGCAAACACACCAATCCCTACTTTTGCCATAAATATATCAAAGTCCCACCACATTTTGACAGATTACGACCTCCCCCCTTTTATTAATGACTACAAGAAAAATATACGCTATTGGGAGAAGCCGTAATTGCAGTGAATTTTTTGCTTTATGCTTTGTGGAATAACAATTTTATATCTCGTTCTATCAGAATTAATACAATATTTAATCACATTTTCATCTGTCGGTGGCTGACACGAAGAAAGCAGTTCAGTCTGGATCTGTATTTGCTGGCCCGTGAATGGGTTTTTCAGGGGATTATCGATAGTAATAGATTCTGGATATAGTCTATCCTGCAAATCGGCCGTCTTAGCATGTTCTGCCTGTAATTCGATAGTAGTAAGGATACTACAATATTGTGTAGCCTTGCCCACCTGAATTGGGGCAGTGCTGCGAAATAAAACAATTGACAGTAAAATTGCTATTATAATAACGACAACCATTAGCTCGGTTAAGTTGGACAAAGATCATACACCTCCTTATCATATTAAGCATAAAAGGGCAGACAAAAATTGCTCTTTATTCAGAGGGTGCGTGCCCGCCAGTTTTTGTAATAAAATTATGGGCAAGTTGTACCTGCGGAAGCTCCAGGTGTTGGAATAAATGTAAGTGTGTAATGAGTTTTATCAGATGAAGGAGAATACTGAATAACATCAGTATCTGTAGGAGCGTTGGCAGATACTTTGTACTGATTACCAGTCCAAGGATCGACAAGATCCTGATCAAAGTACTGATGGAAATCTGCGCCCCAATCGTCTGTTACCCATTCTTGAATTGTTTTTGTTGTACCAGGAGCATCGGGATACAGATAAGCTGTATTCTGCGTTCTATAAACCTCCAAAGCCATCTTAATGTTAGAGATATTTGCGCAATAAGCCTGCTGTTTTGCTGACTTTACGCCTTGGAAATATCTTGGAATAGCTACGGCAAGCAGAATACCGAGAATGATAACAACTACGAGCAATTCGATTAGTGTAAAACCTTTTCTCTTTCTCATGAGTTTATCTACCTCCTTTTTCCATATAGAGTTTGTGCAATTTGGCGGGCACTCATACCCTCTTCGCATAATAAATATAAAACTTAACCTTTTTTTAAGAATCAAATAAATCATCAAAATCGGGTTCATTATCTTCTTTTTCGCTCTCATCCTGGATTTGAGTCTCTTCGGCAGGGGTATTATCAAGCGGATTAGATCTAATAGACATTGTGCTGCGATGCACGTTTTGCTTTTTAATACGCAACTCAATATTGCCACTGGTAAGGTATGCAATACGTTTATCCGTGCGTGGATGTGTATTAATGCTAAACTCAGAAGGCACATATTGAGGAATGATAAAGGCATACAATGCAATTACTAGCACTAGCAGAATACCAGATACAATCGAGCCATTGGAAAAAGCATTATATGTAAAGAAACCAAGCATTATCAATGCCGCCCAATAGAAAAAGCTGTATTTGGTATGGGAGAAATAGTTAATTGCATGATTCATCGCAAAGGCATTATGAGGTCCAAGAGCAATATACGCGCCTTTATACTGTTTAGAAAGGTTTTTGTCTTGTGTGGCAGCGAGTATTTTTTCCCAAAGCTCGACGCCTTCTTGATTCCCCCGCTTTTCGTTATATTCTCTTAGACCGGCAAACATTGCAAGCACGAAACTATCATCGGTAGCGTATCTACTAACTTTTTCTAATGCAGAGGCTAACTTATCAGGTTTTGTTAGCGTAGCACCAAACGCATCGGCCTGATATTCCTGATCTTGAGACATATAGCCCATCAACGCTTGAGCAAATAGCAATGGAAAATGAATTGGAATATATACAAATAAAGCAATGATAAAATACGATAAAAACATTGAGAATAACCAAATAATTGGTGCCAGAATTATTGCTAACAAGAAACCTAATATATTTCTATTCACTCTAATGCTGTTACCGATACTAAAAGCAATTAGCCCAGAAGTAATAGCCCACACGATGCGCGTTAAGACATAAGCCCAACTATGCAGCGTCATTAATCTTTGCGTTGCAAGGAATAGCGTAAGATCAAGCACATCTTTATTGAATATGTGTCCAAGCTCATGTCCAACAACAGCCTCTAATTCTTCGTCATCAAGTATAGCAAGGATAGGCTCATAAAGCACTACGATAGCTGTTCTAATCCCATTTTCTTCTACTGTAGCAGCAAATGCATTAATATCATGCATTCCTACACCGATAAAGACACGAATATCATGGTAATCTGTTGGTAAATATTCGTTTTTAAAACGTTCTACTAATTCTTGCACTTTATAAAGGCGATTAATTAAGGTCTGTTTTGCATTAGCGTCACGAAGGATATCACTGTTGATGTAAGGCAAGGCAACAGCTACCGGATTTTCCTGAATCAGCTTAATATAAGTTTCCAGTGGCACTAATTGCGCTCCAGGATTGCCTTTAAGAACTTGTTGCTGAAACTCTTCCATAGAATACAGTTTCTTTTTGATCCATAACGGCGAAAACCACCAGATTAATACGCCAATAAGACCAGCGAGAAATAGGTAATTATTAAAGATATTAATGTTGAGTAATTGCAAAATGGCGCCAATAATAAAGTAGGTGAGTGCGTAAACCAGTGTTACAGAAATGACAGATGATAATAGCGCAATGCCGGCTATTATTTTCCTCTTATTCATTGTGTATGTTCACCCCCCGAAATGGAATTTTCCTAGTTTTAATTATGACTGAAAATCTTTATATATTTGCGATAGTTGGACATTGTTTTGTTTGTCATACTTATGCCCTTTGTAATAAGGATTTGTTGCCGGCACTGGCATGGCATGAAAATGCACTTGTCCTATGCGCATACCAACATACAATTTCACTGGAACCACATTAACGTTAGAAATTTCTAGCGTTATTTTGCCGTGGAATCCTGGGTCAATAAATCCCGCTGTAGCATGAATAACAATGCCAACACGGCCCAGCGAAGAACGCCCAGATAAAATTGCTGCAATATCGTCAGGTAGTTCAAAATATTCAATGGTAGTGCCAAGAATAAATCCACCTGAGGGAATAATAATGCTGTCTTCTACTTCAATGTAATCAAAAACTTCTTCAATATCATTTTTTTCTTTTATGTCTAAAACTGGGATAGTGTTACGTGCAATATAAAAGTTTTTTCCAAGGCGCACATCTAATGATGCTGGGCCAAATGCTTCTTCCGGTGGCATTGGAGAAACTTTAATATATTCTCTTTTTATGAGGTCACGATAAATGCTGTCAGATAGTAGCATAAGAAACAATTCACCTCCCGATAAAATACATCATCACAATCAAATTATATAGCAAAAATACATCGACAAAAACGACTTAATATAAAGTAGGACAAGAAATCCCTAATGATTGAGGTATTAATAAGCGATAAAATTTTTGATCTGATGAAACACAATATTTAATTACATCTTTGTCTGTTGGTGCAGAACAAGACTGAGATTGCTCTACAACAATATTAATTTCATTTCCTGTAAATGGATTTTTAAATGTATTAGCTAGATTAAGCGTTGTCGGATATAAACGTTGTTTAAGATCTGCATTTTTCTGTGCTTCAATAGATAACTGAATAGATTCAATAATGCCACAGTATTGAGTTTTTTGCCCCGCTTGTGTTGGCTGAAAAGAATGAAACAACATAACTGTTAAGAGAATACCAATAATAATAACAACTACTAACAATTCTTTTAGGCTTCCCATTTAGTGATCGCCTCCTATGTTGATAATTTCTGTAATAGTTGCAGAATTTATAGGTGTTGGAGATCCGCCTAAACGCATAGATAAGGTCAGTGTATATTTCCCGGGAGGCAAATGATAAGTTTTTGCCGCACCGTACGGATAATAATTGTTAACACTATCAAAAATAATTGTCGTAGCTGTTCCTTGCAATTTAAATTTAAAAATTCCTTGTGCATCAATTACGTGTTTTATAGGATTAAATTGTATTAAAACCGTTGCAGTTGTAGAAGTGCCATCAAAATCTATATTGGCTTTAATTGGGTTATTTAACAACGCATAAGGGGAAACTTGTTTATTGATTAAAAATGGAGTATAGTGTTCAGCAGCTCGGTTCCAATTATCTGCATTTGACCATATAATATACATATCATCTTGAATTTCCGGCAAGTAACAGTTGATAGACCGACTCCAATAGGAACTAGCCACATTACATAATTGTCCCCATTTCATGTTATATACACGAAGATATGCCTTATCGCTACCAAAATATGTGCCATGAGGCTCACGGATCATTACAGATAAAGTATGCAATGTTTTGTTATATGTAAAAGTGGGCCATGGTATACTATAAAATACATCGCCCCAATTTAATGTTTTTACCCTATGAAGCAAATAAGCCTTTCCATATGTGTCACGAAGAGATACATATGAATTTGCCCATTTGTTTTCAATTTTAAGATGTGGTAAAGTGTCAATATCAATTGTACTTGGTCTTTTTTCTGTTGGTGTGTAAATTGTTGGATAGCTTTTTATTCCATATTCATTCATTGCAATATTTGCAATACTTTTAATGCGTATTTCATTGTCAGGCCAACTAAATTTCGTATAACGCCCATATTTTCTAAAGTATCCCATATGCACATGATTATAAAGATAATGAGTTGTGAACGGTATGCTAATTGGACGAATTGAATATTTATGCAACGGCGGCACATAATATTGTAATTCAACTTGGCCTACCAATTGCCCATGTTTATTAAAAAATTGCCCATCTATTGTAATTGTCGAGTTTGGGGCAATATTATCCACTAATTCGTATATTCCATTCGGCTCTTGCAATTGTATAATTTTCGGCCCGGCTTTTATAGTAACATACTGAACTGTATTTGGGTTAATATCAATAAGAATACCAATATTTGCAGAACTTGCCGAATATGATAAGATTACTGGAGAAAAAATTCTTATGGGCAATTGATTATCAATTACAGGACATTTATTTGGGTCGTCAACTAACAACAAGCCATTTGCCGGGATAATCAACTGGAAGGTTAATAGAACTAATAAAATCACAATTAACTTATTTTTCATTGCTCATCATCCTCCTTAAAGAGACCTGGAACTTCGAAATACCATCGGATATGTAAATAAAAATTAAAGTTTGTGGCTTTATAATAATCAGGCTTTGTGGCGATATACATGTCTGTTTTTAATTTGTTGCTTTTCCATGGTATTAGATAATAATCGTCCATATATGACCAATATCCATTAAATTCAACATATCGTTGAACCCATCGTTTGAGAGATGGATTATAAACATAGTAATAACTGTAACGACTAACGATTGCAGGTTCAGAAGAATTATCATTAGGATCTGAAAGGAAGAAGATCCAATTGCGCAATTTTCGACCTTTTACATAAAAATCATCTTCTTCTCCCCAATAGCTTGTGTTACTGTGATCACCAACACCAACACCTAATGATGTTACTTTGGGATTAGGGCATTTTTCGGCTAATTTGCCGGTATTAAGGTCCCAGAATGAAAGAGTGCGATGCCAGTGTTCGTTATCAAATGTGTAATAAAAATATCTGTAAATTACTGATAATTTAGCATTGTGCAATATAATTTGTTTTACAACCATGCCATTTTCTTTTTTGTAATATGGCACTTTATTCGTAATAACTGCGTATGCTTTATATCCGTCAAAAGCAATGTCATTATCGTGTTTATATCCGATAATTCTTTTTCCTGCAACCCATGAATTCGTTCCTGATGAAGAAAAGATTACCTTAATTTTGTTATCAGGGGAATACAAATAAAAATTCTGAATATATTGCGTGAGTGGTTGTGTGCTCGTTATAGTAATTGTGTTACCATCATCTTTTTGAATAATAAAATCAATTGGACCGCTTGCAGTTAACATAAAATGTTTATAATATCCTGGTTTTGTCGGGAGATTTATACGAACTGGTAAATAATATGTATTTTTAGGAATATCATCGTCGCAATTAGTAGCAGTAATAACAATATCTTGTGACGGCAAAGTATATGTTGCCCATGCTTGCGTGTCTTTGCCTGCAAATACATATGAAAAATTCGGCCCATTTATCCATCGAGGACAATCGCAAATTTTGAAATTATCAGCACTGACACTCTCAGCGTCAAAGTAGCCATATGCTTTCCCCCACCAATCCCACATGTAAATTTTAATATAAATAGGATCCCCAAGGTGGTTCAAAATCCATGAAGTGGCTGAATTGTCCAATTTAAAACTGTTGTAATCTTTACTGCCATATTGTCGATGACTACACCATGTATCAGCGCATGTATTGTCAACAGCACTGCAAACATATAAATCCATTCCCTCAGTTCCTCGCTTTCTATCATGATAAAAATATGTATCTTGTGTTATACAGTTCACTTCTTTTCCACAACAACGAATAAATTTAAATCGCCCTACCCATTTGTGTGCTACATAATAATCCTTATGAGCAGTAGTTCCAACTAAGTCAACATGCCAATGGGTGCCACTACCTACATCTTGCAATAATGTAACTTTAAACGTCAATTTTTTATGCTCTTTCCATTTGTTTGGGTCTGTTACAGGCAAATCTTCTTCTTTAATTAACTCATACTTAAAATTCAAAGCATGTGAAGGAGTATCCGTATATGCCGTTAAGAGAACAGGTGTTGGAGTATGCTCTGATTTTTCATATTCAACAGTAAGAAAATAAAAGGACCCGGCAACATTCGCTAGATATTGCCCATGGCCACCGGCGCTTCTGGTTATTTTCATCCACGCTTCTATGCCACCTTGCACATCGTAAACCCAATAAAAATCACGCACAAATGCTCCTTTGGTAACAATAGCCCTCATGTTCACAGCTTTATGCCCGCTACCGCCAACAGATGATAAATCAAGTTTACAATGAAACTTATAATGCTGCCCTGTATTTTCTGTCATATTGCATTGTGTATCA